>Ga0181564_10000001_pt1 | contig 222358 bp, 172 predicted proteins | sample 011ome_24_FD_134512 | JGI IMG/M metagenome (GOLD analysis project Ga0181564, IMG submission 134512) | Coastal salt marsh microbial communities from the Groves Creek Marsh, Skidaway Island, Georgia - 011513CT metaG (megahit assembly) | ecosystem: Environmental > Aquatic > Marine > Intertidal... | reverse complement strand
CGGCTCATCACATCCTGGGGCTGGAGAAGGTCCCAAGGGTTCGGCTGTTCGCCGATTAAAGTGGTACGCGAGCTGGGTTCAGAACGTCGTGAGACAGTTCGGTCCTCTATCCGCTGTGGGCGTAGGAAAATTGAGGGGTTCATTCTTTAGTACGAGAGGACCGAGAATGACGGACCGCTGGTGTTCCGGTTATCGTGTCAACGGTAGCGCCGGGTAGCTAAGTCCGGAATGGATAAGCGCTGAAAGCATCTAAGCGCCAAGCCAATCCCAAGATAAATTTTCCCTTGAGAGTCGTGGAAGACCACCACGTTGATAGGCTGGATGTGTAAGTGCGGTAACGTATTGAGCTAACCAGTACTAATTACTCGATAGATTTAGTCGTGATATTCTACGTTTTAGGCGCTTGTATTACTTTCTTAGAAAGAAGAAAAAAAGATTATTAACTAGGACTGCGTAACAACGCTGTCCAAATACTTTAACACCATGAAGGCATGCGTTCTCTGGCAAGGCGCAGGAAGAAGCCTCATTTATGACTTTTGGTGACAATAGGCAAGGTGCCCCACCCGTTCCCATACCGAACACGGCCGTGAAAGCTTTAGCCGCCGATGGTAGTAAGACGCAATGTCTTGTGAGAGTAGGTTATTGCCAGATTATGGCCCGGTTTTCCGAAAGGAGAGCCGGGCCCCTTTTTTGCCCTTATGAATTCTGGGGATCGAAAGGAGATTCAGGAAGACGCTTGCCGTGGAACTGTACTCGCTGGTACACCATGCCTTTCAATGGTCACTCCTTCCTCTCATTTGCCTGTCGATTCGCCCCATGTAATATTGCCGAACTTGGGGAGACGGTTTTCCGGTGTGACTTCAACATTGCTACAAGCAGTAGAGCGTCAAAAAGACCTCGTACCCCTTGTTGTGTGGGGGGAGTCCTTTGTGGGCGAAGGCATTCCTTTAGTCCGATTTCCAGAATTGCTTTCCCTTACTAAAAAGCCGCTCCCGAATGGCTTGAAGAGAGTCTACCATGCCCGGCGAAACATCGAAATGCTTTGGGGGCTCATTTTAAGAGACTGGTTCCGCAGACCCTTAAAGCTAGTATTCACTTCAACGGCACAACGGAACCACAGCCGTTATACGCGATTCCTGATTCGGAGAATGGATGCCATCATTACTACTTCTGATCGAGCGGGGAGTTTTTTAGAGAAACCAGCAGACTTTGTGATTCCTCACGGTATAGCGATTGAGCGATACCCGTACATCGAAGACAAAGAGCGCGCTTGGAGTGAGTTGGGATTTCCTGGCAAAAGGGGGATTGGAATTTTTGGGAGAGTACGACCGCAAAAAGGCGTGGATCTGTTTGTGAGAGCGATGATTGAGAAATTGCCTCAGTTTCCTGAATACACAGCGGTGATCGTTGGCAAAACAACTCCCAAGTTCGAAGGTTTTGCACAATCGCTCAAAAAGGATATCGAGGATGCGGGACTATCTGATCGGTTTTTATGGCTGGGTGAGGTCGAATTTGACGAGCTGCCTTCTTTATATGGGGCGATGTCAATAGTCGCGGCAGTATCTCGTGTGGAGGGATTTGGGCTTACTTGCTTAGAGGCGATGAGTGCTGGCGCACCGGTTATCGCTAGTCGGGCGGGCGGGTTCGAAATGGTGGTACGAGACGGTATCGATGGACGAATAGTGGACTGCAATAATTCCGATGCTGTAGCGGAGGCTTTCACCAGTATGGCCGAAAATCCCTCAAGACTTAGAGAGATGGCGTGTTCGGGGAGATCACGCGTAGAAGAGAGCTTCTCGATAGAACGGGAAGCAAAAGAGCTCGTCGACGCTTACGATTTGATCGCTCGTTCTTAGTGAGCCTGTTGATCGTAGAGGCTCTTGTAGAGAGAGCAACTGGCGTAGAGGTCGGTATGTGACCCTTCGTCGATAATGTTGCCGTTCTCGAATACGAGGATTTTGGTCGCGTTTTTGATGGTACTGAAGCGATGGGCGATGATGAGGACCGTTTTGCCGACGACTAGTTTGTCGAGGGCTTTCTTGATCATCCGTTCGCTTTCTGAATCGAGAGCGGAGGTAGCTTCATCTAGTATTAGGATCGGTGCGTTACGTAGAAAGGCTCGCGCGATGGCGATTCTCTGTTTCTGTCCGCCGGATAGACGAGTCCCTCGTTCTCCCACAATCGTCTGATATCCGTTTGGCTGTTCTTTAATAAATTCGTCTGCAAATGCCTGCTGGGCTGCCTCGAAGACCTCTTCATCTGTCGCTTCCTGTCGACCGAGACGGATATTTTCTGCGATGGTGTCGTCGAAGAGCACGGGTTCTTGAGAAACGATTGCGATGCGCTGCCTCAAGTCATTCGTATTGAATTTACGTATATCAATTCCATCTATTGAGATACTCCCTTCAAGTACGTCGTAGAATCTGGGGACGAGATTGGCGAAAGTGCTCTTGCCCGCGCCGCTAGGTCCAACGAGGGCGCAAACGCATCCGGGTTCGATGACGGCATTCGCGTCTTTCAGAGCAGTCGAATCTCCATAGGAAAAAGACACGTTTTGAAACTCGATTCGACCTTGTATGGAATTAATAGTTACGGGTGAACTGGGTTCTTCGATAGAGACCGGTTCATTGATGACTTCCCGGATGCGTCGCAGTGATTCGGCCCCTTTCTTAAGTTCCCCTGCCAGGTAGCTGATCCGTTTAATCGGAGAGTAGCTGAAGTACAGCGCCGCAAAAATGGCGATAAATACTTCGCCGGTAACCCCTTTGTAGTATCCCACCACAAAGGCAGAGGCTAGTCCGACGGAGGAAATGATCTCGACCACAGGCGATAGGGAGAAGGTGTATTTGACCACTTTCATCTGCGAGTGGAAGAGCTCGCTCAAGCGTTTTGAGAATCGACGCGTTTCCCGGTCTTGAAGATTGAAGGCCCGCACTTCTTTGACAGCTCCAAGATTTTGAGAAAGATCGTTGGTGACACTGGAAAGCTCCTCCTGCTGGGTTTTTGCTTTCTGGCCTAGTTTCTGAGTCAACTTTCGCACGGGAAAAATGACCATGGGGAGTAAAGCGATGCTGCAGTAGATATAGACAACGCCATCGTGCTGCCAACCCTTGTAAGCGAGCATGCTGACGGCTCCCAAAAACGTGAGCGGGGCGATGGCGAGATCACGGCCGGTGATGGTGAGGGCGTATTGCATCGCCTGCGTATCTGCTGTTAGGCGCGCGATCAAATCCCCCGTCTTCTTGGTCTGAAAAAATGCCAATGGGAGACGCTGGATATGGGAAAAAAGCTCTGCTCTCAGATCTCGAATGACACCCAGTCCCGCGTAGTTGAGATGGTAGGTGCTCAAGAAGGTACTGACCCCAATGGTGAGGAATAAGAGAGGAAAGATGCTTGCGACCAGAATAAGGCGTTTCAATTCCATTGATTGCTCCCCATTCAATACGATAGAAAACAGCTTTTCCGCTCCGAGGGTGATCCCGGCCCCGGTACAGAGACCGGCGATCCCGCCAACCAGCAGAGCGAACCTTACGCGCTTCTTGTAGGGCCGCAGTAGGGCTAGGAATAGCTTCAGGTCCTTGAGCATACAGGCGTTTTCAGAGTGCGAGAAAAACGGGGAAGTTCAATCTTTAGATGACTTCACATCGAGCGCGTCCCTCAGTCCATCTCCAAGGAAATTCATCGCGAAAAGGGTAAGGGAAAAGAATGTCGCGGGAACAAAGAGAAGCCATGGATAGACCATCATCTTTTCGGCTCCTTCCTTGATGAGGGTACCCCAAGATGCATTGGGAGGCTGCACGCCAAGACCTAAGAAACTCAATGTGGATTCTAAAAGCATGACGGCGGGGACCAGAAGGGTCGAATAGACAATCACGGGTCCTAGGATGTTCGGGGCGAGATGGCGAAGGATAATGGTAAATGTCCGGACGCCAGTGGCTCGGGCCGCTTCTACGAAATCTTGATTTTTTAGGTTAACCACTTGGCCCCTTACTATACGAGCCATGGTCAGCCATTCGACGGCTCCGATTGCCAGAAATATAAGTAGAAGCTGGTGATCCGAACCTTCGAAAACGACCATTAACAGGATCACGAATATAAGGAAAGGCAAGGCGTAGAGGACGTCCACGAGCCGCATCATAATGGCGTCGGTCTTTCCTCCCAAATAGCCGGATACGGCTCCATAGAAAACGCCTATAAGCAGAGAGACGAAGGTCGCTATGAAGCCAACACCCAGAGAGATTCGGCCGCCTTGGAAAATCCGCGCAAGCAGATCTCTTCCGTGACCATCTGTGCCCAAAACATGGATTCGGGAAGATTTCGAGAATATCAAGCCATCGACGTCGATGACTTCGCCATTGCGGATGCGACGTGCTTCTTCCTCAGGATTGGATGCGTAGACATCGGCAAATTCCTTGACTGTGATGACTTCGTCAGCCTCCTCGGACTCTGCATCATAACGGAGTTCGATTCCCATCGATAACGGAGGAGTGGCTCCGAGGGAAAGCATTTGGCTGGTAGGAGAGTGAGGATAGAAGAGAGGGCTAGCGTAGCAAAGAACAACCATGGTGGCGAAGAAGGCGAGGCCGAACATGGCAAGTCTGTTCTTTCCCAGCTTTAGCCAGGCATCTCGCCAAGGTGAGCGAGCCTGAATCACTTCGATGTCTTTACGGCTGCTCATTGGTAGCGGAGCTTGGGGTTGAGCAAAATTTGAACGATATCGACGATCATATTGGCGACTATTATCAGGGCGGCATAGAACAGGACTGTCGAAAGAATGAGAGAGTGATCCCTACTAAGTGCCGCTTGTATGAAATGTCGGCCTAGTCCAGGGACTTGGAAGATCGTCTCGACGACAAAGGAGCCGCTGATCAGGCCAGCTAGCGCCGGGCCGAAAAACGAGACAACGGGCATTATGCCTCCGCGCAATGCATGGACGATAACGACCTTGAATTCGGGGGCTCCTTTAGCCCGCGCTGATCTGATGTAGTCCATATTTAATGTCTCCAGCATGCCGCCACGCGTGAGGCGAGCAATATAGGCGGCGTAGAATAATCCAAGGGTGAATGCGGGGAGAATACGGTCTGAGAACGAAAACCAACCGGAAATGTTGAGCCATCCCAGCCAGACCCCAAAAACGAGGGCCAATAACGGTCCGATCACGAAAGTCGGCAGGCAAATGCCAACCATGGCCAAGCTCATCGGAGCGTAGTCGAGGGTGCTGTTTTTCTTGGCAGCCGCAAGGATCCCAATAGGCAGTCCGATTGCCAACGCGACGATCATTGCGAGTAGACCTAGTTCTAGAGAAACCGGGAACGTATCCACTATAATATCCCTTGAGGTAAGCCCTGGATAGCTAGTCAAGGGGGGGAATTCGAATGTGACGTGCTGCCAGAGAGTCCTGAAGAATTGGACAGGCAAGGGGTCATTGAATCCGTAGTACTCCATCTGCTGCTCCAGTATGTGAGGAGCGACTTTGCGTTCCTGACTAAAGGGTCCACCCGGAGCCGCACGAACCATGAAAAAGGTGATCGTGTAGATCGCCAGGAGTATGGGGATGGCTTGTCCGAGGCGAATGAGGATGAATCTGAGCATGTGTGAAGCGAGAAAAACGTGGCAGGCAACAGTCGAGATGACGCTTACTCGAAATAGACGTTCGTGAAATTGCGCACGTCGAGCGGCGTGGGATTCCAGCCCTTGACCCGAGGGTCGATCCGATAGGTTCTCACATAGTGGTATATTGGAATAATAGGCATGTCGTTTAGCATGATTGCTTCGGCCTCCGCTAACAGATCAAGACGCTTCTGAGCGTCGGTTTCGGAAAAAGATTTGGCAATAAGTCGATCGTATTCGGGGTTCGAATATTGGGCGTCATTCTGCCCGCTATCCGATTGAAGGATCCTCAAGAAAGTATCGGGATACATGTAGTCGCCGATCCAGCCGTTCCGGGCGATTTCGAAGTTTCCTTCATGTCTCGTGTTTACGAAGACTTTCCATTCCTGGTTCCGGATTTCTACGTCTATTCCTAGGATGCTCTTCCACATTTGCTGGATTGCCTCAGCAATCGCCTTGTGGCTCTCCAATGTGTTGAAGAGCAAGGTAAGTTTGGGGAATCCTTCTCCATTTGGAAAACCGGCCTCCGCTATGAGCTCACGCGCTTTCTTAGGGTTGAAGGAGGCAATGGATTCTGGCTCGTATCCGCTTATCCCTGGGGGGGTGAAATTGCCTGCAGGGAGCTGTCCCCCTTTGGTGATTCTGCGTACAATTGTGTTTCTGTTTACCGCGTAGCTTAATGCGTGTCTCACTTTCGGGTTGTCTAGGGGAGGCACTTTTGTGTTCAGCGAATAATAATAGACCCCAAGGAAGGGTTCGATCTTAACGGTGGGGTCATTGCGCTCTTGATACACGGGGATCATGTCGGTTGGAATGGTATAGCTGTAGTGCAGCGCCCCGCTGTTGAACATTTGATCTTCCGTGTTCTCGCTGACGATAGGGTAGAACTTGATTCCGTTAAGCTTCACTTGGTCGGCGTTCCAGTAGCTCGGATTCTTTTCGACCTCGATTATCTGGTTCATTTGCCAATTCTTGAGCTTGAATGGACCATTGCTTACGTATTCCTCGCGTATCCAATTATTGGCGGGGTCATCGATTGCGCCGTACTTTTCGACTGTTTCCGGGTGAACGGGGAACCAGGAATTATGCTTAACGATATTGTAAAAATAGGGGACTGGTTCCTTGAGGGTCACGCGCAGCGTAAGCTTGTCTAGAGCCTCCGCTCCGACTTGCGAGAAATCGGTAATCGCGCCTTCGTTGTACTCTTTGGCGTTTTTCATTGAGTAGAGCATCTCTGAATACTGAGAGCCTAAGCGCGGCGAGAGAATACGCTTGAAGCCATAAACGAAATCATGAGCGGTTACGGGATCGCCGTTAGTCCATTTGGCGTCTCTAAGATGGAAGGTCCATACCGTATTGTTTTCATGTTCCCATTTGTAGGCCATTCCCGGGTGGGGCAGGCTATCGTCTGTGGGATGCGGCGCGATCAGTCCTTCAATCAGGCTGACAATCACATGGTGCCCGTTCATAGACGAGTTGATGTGCGGGTCGAGGCTGTGCGGCTCGCTGCCGTTGCCGAGCAAGAGAATGCCCTCGTCGATGGCGTCGTCCGCAGGTGTGGCAACGGAGAACGGGTTGAAGCAATGGATAACCATTAAGGCGCTGCAGAAAAGTCGGTTTGTCATTGGTTCTTTAGTTTTGAAGATGAACGTATTTATATGTACGAAGAAGAACGAGAGATGCTGGCCAGTTTTGAACTCGAGAGCTCACCAAGTAGTCTTTGGTTTTCCAGGAAATTGGAATAATTGGCATTTCTTCCATTAGTAGACTCTCAGCTTGATAAAGAGTTTCGAGGCGGGAATTTGAATCGTGTTGAGTTAGGGATTTGTCCAAAAGCTTGTCGTATTCCGAATGCTTCCATCGAGATCGGTTGTGCAGTCCGTCGCTTCTCAACACGTCTAGAAACGTGTAGGCGTGAACGTAGTCGCCTGTCCACGCGATATAGCCGATGTCGTAGTCTCCCTCATCTAGTCGCGTTAAGAAAGTCCGGAATTCCATATTCTGAATTCGGACATCGATTCCCAGTTTCGCTTTCCACATGTTTTGGAGCGCTTCAGCGACGGCGATTGAAACGTCGCGATTAGAGACAACCATTGTTAAAGGCCCATTTTCTCTTAGCTCATCAAGCTCACTCTCGGCAAGAGCAACAAGGGCAGGATTCGCTAAATCGGATCGAAGTGGATAACCGGGCATTGATTCCGGGGTGAACCGATTGGCTGGTGTTCCGGATTTCAGAACGGCTTTGATCAGGAGCTTCCGATCGATAGCCTGGCTGAGCGCAATGCGAACGCGGGAACTTCTAAGAGATGGAGATTCTGTATTCAGGACCAAATAGGCAGTTGAAAGAACAGGGTCATAGCGAGCGTTTGGAAGGTTCGCGCTTTTGAGTTCCGATGGGATCTCTTCGGTTACGTCTATTTGACCGGCTTGGAATGCCCTGTATTGCGATTGGGTATTTTCGATGGTGTGAAACTCTATCGAAACAACGGATACATTCTCCGCATCCCAGTACCTCTTATTCTTGACGATAGAGATCCTCAAATTTCGTTGCCAGGAATCTAGCGCATAGGGGCCATTCGAAACCAAGTTCTGGCTACTTACCCAACTATTTGAAATCGAGTACAGGTCGCCATTCGCTTGTATCTCATGAATGGGTACGGGAAACCAAGCGAAGTGTTTGAGCTTTTGGAGGAAGTATGGAACGGACCTATTTAATTCAATCTCGAGTTCGTATTTGGAAATCGCAGAGACACCGACTTTTGAGAAATCGTTGATCTCTCCTTTATGGAATTTTTCTGCATTGAGAATATCGTAAAAAAGAACGGCGTTTTGAGCGGCGAAACGAGGTGTCAGTATCCGTTTGTACGATTGGACAAATGTGTTGGCGTCGATTGGAGTGCCGTCTGACCACACCGCATTAGGGTTGAGGGAGAACACGAATTTCGAATTCTCTACGTTGGCGGTCCAACTGCTCGCGACACCAGGCAGTATTTCGGTGTCACCTTGCGCTGGCTGAGTTACCAGTCCCTCGAATAGGGCGCTCGCGATGTTGCCCTCGGCGACGGAAATCGCTTGATGGGGATCTATTGCTTTGGGTTCGGCCGGATGGCCAATCCTTAGAGTGTTGGCGATTTCGGCGTCTGTGGGTGCAGAATTAGAACAGCCGACAAATAGGGGAATGGATACGAACAATAGAATGAAAAGGAGAAGCGTGCGCACCCCTTCGATGAAACCTTTTTTGACGTGAGGACGAGTCATTTAATGTAAATCAACGAGGTCGCTAGAGCGGCCGCTCCTTCACCGCGACCGATTGATCCGAGGCCTTCATTGGTGGTCGCTTTTATTCCAATTTGGCTGGGGCTAATTCCAGCGCTTTGGGCGAGACAATGCTTCATCGCATCCGCTTTCGTAGCGATTTTCGGTTTCTCCGCGATCAACGTGGCGTCGATGTTTCCGATAATGTATCCTTCCTTGCGGATTGAGGAGGCCACTTCCTTTAGAAGCTCTTGCGAATCGATGTTGCGGTACTCCGGATCTGTATTAGGAAAATAGTGACCGATATCTGGAAGGCCAGCTGCGCCGAGTAACGCGTCGCAAATGGCGTGAGTAAGGACATCAGCGTCGGAATGACCGTCCAATCCGTAAGGAGTATCGAAGGAGATGCCGCCTAGAATCATAGGTCTGCCTTCTTTGAATGGATGGACATCGTAGCCTTGGCCAATTCGAATAGGAGCTGTCTGTTCTTTCTCTGACACGGATCTTATTAAATGGATAGGAAGCTGGAGCTAAATTTGATTCGCGCTCCTTTGTGTAAAGGCACGGGCGGATTTAAGTAGTGGGAAATTGGGATGCCGTCGCTTGTTCTTTGTTTGTTTGAATAGAGAGAATCGGAATTTGTGGGCTTTTTTCCTTAACACGACGAGTATGCCGTTCGGTGTTTCATCGGGAAATCTAGGAACGGTTGCTTCAATGGTCCATCGGCAAGGTATGCGATCATCTTGGTTAACGGATTTAATTGGGTCTATGAGTGAATCCTGCGTAAAGACATGAAAGTGAATGTTGATAATATCTTTTCGCTCCGTGGCGAGCCTGTAGGATTGAGCGAGTTCGTCCCGGTTTTCCTTGGCTTCATCCGGAGTATCGCTCGGGGCGAACTCGGACCAGTCGACCCCATATACGAAATCCTCGATATGAGTGGGGTCGGTGTCGTCCACGTTGTTCAGATAGTCGTCTATCATGTGGTCGACAACGGTGGTTTCTCGAGGGCAGTCGAAAGTGAACTGCTTGTTCGGGACGACCATGTAGACGATGCCCTTTCGCTTCAGAACGCGATGCCATTCGCATAGAGCCTTCACGGGGTTGGCGGTATGTTCCAAAACGTGTGATGATACTACGTAGTCAAGCGACTCCTCCGCAAAGGGGAGGTCGGTAGCCTCTCCAAAGTACTCGGCGTTGGTGGGTTCATTGGCGTAGTCTTCAAACTTGTCTACGTAAATGGGCTTTATTCCGGGTATCGGGTATTTGAAGGCCCCAATTTCAGTCCCTATTCCGCGACACCACCTCGTTGCTGCCTCCTGACTTTTCATTCCTTGCTCCGCTGATTGAATAGAAATTCGAACAAGAGGACATCCTGGGCGGTTGTCAGTTTGGGATTTGGTGCCTCCATTTCGACTAGCGAGACCGGGAGCTTTGTGGCTTCGATTGCAGACAGGTCATCCGTAACGAGCCGGCCGCTCTCGATTGTACTTCGATATCCCTCGACGATGACAGACGTCCTAAATCCCTGAGGCGTTTCCATAGCCCACAGGTTCGAACGGTCAATTGTCTTAAGAGTGTATCCACTCTGTAAAGATTTAGCTTGTTTGATCGTGTCGATGACTTTTCGAGCGACGCAGGCGGCACTCCAGTCTCGAGAGGCCTTTGCCACGGTATCAATCGTTTCAGGATCTATGAAAGGACGGGCGCCATCATGAATGAGGACCACGCCGCAATCCGAACTCAATTTCGATAGCCCCGCCCAGACGGAGTCCTGGCGTCTGTTGCCCCCCTGGACCCATTCGATTCGGCTGAACATATCTCTTGGAATCAACCGTTCGATAGACTTTTTTTGCGCGTCGTCCCGATAGACAATGATCATTGAATCTACCGTTTCACAGTCGGCAAAGGCTTCGATGGAATAACGGAAAACCGGTTTCCCACAAATAGGGAGAAGAATCTTGTCGGGAATCGCGTCCCCCATACGAGCGCCCGAACCGCCTGCCAAGAGAATCGCAGTTGCGAATGGTGACGGTGGATTCATAGACGAGCTCGAGACATTTTAATCGTACGGGAGCCTCGGGACTACCGAAGGTCGTCGAGAACAGATTTTACTACGGCCTCGGGATTATCCGATTGGTAAATGGGTCGGCCTACGACGATGAAATCTGCTCCTTGCTCTGCGGCTAGTCGAGGGGTCATGATGCGTTTTTGATCGCCCGCGTCTGCGCCCACCGGCCGTATGCCTGGAGTTACGAGCTTGAATTGATTTCCATGTGTGGATTTGACCTTGGCCGCTTCATGAGGGGAGCAAACGAGCCCACTCATCCCAGCATCACCTGCAAGGGCGGTTAGGGCGGATACTTGCTCTGCCGCGGAGCGGTTGACCCCGATTCCTGCGAGGGTGTCATCGTCCATGGAAGTCAGGACGGTAACTCCGAGAAGCTGGAGGTCAGGTTTGTGATCTTGCTGCGACCTCACAGCCCATTCCATCATCTCCTTCCCGCCACAAGTGTGAATGGTCAGCATGCCGATCGGCAGTTCTGAAACCGAAGCGACGGCTTTGGCAACGGTGTTAGGAATATCATGAAGCTTGAGGTCGAGGAACACCTTTTTGCCGAGATCTGAAATCTCGCGAACGTAGTCCGGGCCATACCTTGTGAACATCTGGAGCCCGATCTTCACCCATTTTAGACTTTCGCCGGATCGCTTGACGAGCTCGATCGCCTCGGAACGGTCGTCGATATCGAGGGCGAGGATCAATTCGCAGTTACTTGTTTGATCAAAAAATTTGGTCATCGAAAAACGACAATGAAGTCCTTTTATCGCTTCTTGCAAAGGCAAACGATCGAGATCGGTTTGAGAGCTTGCTCTATTGCTCCGAAAAAGCACGGTTTCGTACTTGCTACGAGGGTGCCATGGAAATTGCTATCTCCAGTCCTGCGAAAATAAACTTGTCGCTTGCCGTGACCGGGCTGCGTGCGGACGGGTTTCACAGTCTTACGAGTCTAGTGGCCCCCCTAGCGTTTGGCGATCGGGTTTCGTTAAAGGTTGAAACGGGCGAAAACGGGATTTCTCTCGAATCGTCGGATCCGCAACTGCCGGTTGACGAGCAAAACATCGCTTGGCGTGCGGCCGACCGATTTCTGCGCTACTTCCGTGTTGAGGCGAGAGTCGATATAAGAATCGAGAAAAATATCCCGATTGGAGCGGGGCTGGGAGGGGGAAGCAGCAATGCGGCCTCTGTTCTAAAGGGGCTGGCGGCGCTTCTAGATATTCAAGATGCCTCTGGTTTGGAGTCGCTAGCAGGGGAATTAGGCTCGGATTGTCCGCTCTTTCTGAAACCGGAGCCGCTCATTATGAGAGGCCGCGGAGAGGGAATTGAGAGATTAGATGAGGAGACAAGGCGTTCATTGGTTGACCAATCCGTCGTACTATTTAAACCGTCATTTGGAATTTCAACCGCCTGGGCCTACCAATCGCTTGCTGGTTCTGGAGCTTATGCTGACCTAGTGGAAACGGAAACGGAGCTGGAAGCATGGAAAGAGAGGAGTCGTCCGTTGGGCAATCTCCTGATGAACAGTTTTGATCCCGTTGTGGGGAAAAAATATCCCAGCATCCCTCTCATGCTAAAGCTCATTCGGGAAAAGACAGGTTCGCCCTGCCTGATGTCGGGTAGCGGAAGTTGCTGTTTTGCGCTTTGTAATCCATACACGGCAGCCCTCGTTAAAGAGCTCGTAGCCAAATGTTGGGGCGAAAGAGCGTTTTTCCGCTCGACTCGCATTGCAGATATAGGGTTGACGGGGACAGATGGGCTTTCATTTTAGAGCGCAGCGAATAGGCGATGTTACTTTGTTGAGCTCAGTTTCTGCCGCTTTTGACGCATTGAGAGTCGATGGATACCAATAAAGCAGAAGAAGTGGAGTTTACCGGGATTGCCGCATCGCCGGGCATAGCTCATGGGCCGGTGTCGCTTCTACGTGAGAAAAAGATATCCGTCCCAAAATACAAAGTGTCACCCGATCGTTTAGGATCGGAAACCGAGCGCTTTGAGAGTGCCCTTCTTGCTACTCGAATGCAGATCCAGGCGATAAGGGATGAAGTTCAAGAGAGCCTGGGTGAGGATGAAGCCAGAATTTTTGATGCTCATTTGCTGGTGCTCGAAGATCAGGCCCTGATCGGCGAGACGATTCGAGAGATGGAGTCTTCCGAGGAAAATGTGGAGTCCTGTGTTTGGAGAGTCGGGAATCGGTACATCGAGGCCTTTGGTCAGATTGACGACGAGTACCTGCGCGAACGTGCTAGTGACATTCGGGACGTGCTAAGGCGGCTCATTAGCAACTTAACGGGGCAATCACTCGAAAACACGGATCGCCCAAGCGACAAGCACGTCGTGGTTGCCCACGATATTGCGCCGTCGGATTCAGCGATGATCGACAAGAATCATCTGCTTGGCTTGGCAACGGATGCCGGAGGTAAAACGAGCCATACGGTGATTGTTGCTCGGTCTATGAATATTCCAGCCGTTGTCGGACTGGGAAACGTGTCCGAACAGATTAAGCCGGACGACATCGTTTTGGTGGATGGCTTTGAAGGCAGAGTTGTGGTCAACCCAAGTGACGCCACGCTCTATCGCTACGGCAAGATCAAGGACGAGCACGAGTCGTTAACCAAGCGGCTGATTGCGTTATCCAAAAACGTCTCTCAGACAAAGGATGGGCATCCGATACAATTGATGGCCAATATAGAGTCTGAGCACGAAGCAAAGCGGGCGATTGAAATTGGCGCAGACGGAATTGGGCTCTTCCGCACGGAGTACCTGTTTTTGAATTCCAAAGTTCTTCCCACCGAGGATGAACAGTATGAGGCCTATAAAAATACGGTGGAAACAATGAACGGGCTCCCTGTCATCATACGAACCTTTGATTTAGGTGGCGACAAGATGTCCAACATTCTCGAACTCGGAATGATTATGGAGTCGAATCCGTTTCTTGGTTACAGAGCGATTCGATACTGCCTAGATAATATCGATTTTTTCACGACACAATTGCGGGCGATCTTGAGGGCGAGCACGCACGGGGATATACGTATTATGTATCCGATGATCAGTGGGGCGCCTGAACTGGAACAGGCTAACGAATATCTTGAAATTGCCAAAGACCAGCTCCGAAGCGAAGGCATTCCTTTTAATGAAAACCTGTCGGCGGGCGCGATGATCGAAATTCCGAGTGCCGCTACCGCTTGCGATACCCTGGTCGCGGGGTCCTCCTTTTTTAGTATTGGATCAAATGATCTGATACAGTATCTCATAGCGGTCGATCGATTAAACGATCGTGTCGCTCACCTGTACGAGCCGACTCATCCGGCAGTTATTCGGACCTTGGCTCAAATCGTCAAAGCAGGCCGAGAGGGGGACAGGGAAGTTTCTATTTGTGGCGAAATGGCGGGAGATCCTGTTATGGTTCCCATGCTGATTGGATTGGGAATCGAGTCGCTAAGCATCGCGCCTGGATTGCTGCCGAATGTGAAGTTTGTTGTGCAGAGCATGACGCTCAAGGAGGCGAAAGATCTGGCGGAAATGGCATTGTCCGAATCGGACAGCACAACTATTTATGAAAATCTGCTCGTGTTTTACAACGAGCGAATGGCGTCCCTCTATTGAGAGCGAGATCGCGACCACTATATAACAAACGGTGCAGCTATCGTTTGATACCAGTGGCCAGAAGAGTCTCGAATCCAGGCTCGTCCGATTCTTTGGACACTACCGATACGGCAACATTTTCAAAGCCGGCTCCTTTTAGCCAGGAATGCAGCTTTTTTTCGGAGAATCCCAACCAGTTGTCTGCGTATAGTTCTCGGGCCTTTTCGAATGTGTGTTCCTTCAAGTCGAGAATCACAACTCTGCCGCCGGGTTTAGTAATCCGATAGGCTTCCTCAATCGCTTTCTCCGGGCGATTGGCGTGATGGAGGGCTTGGCTTAGTAGGGCGATATCCACTGACGCGTCGTCTAGGGGGACGGCTTCTATGTCACCGAGCAAATACTGGAGATTCTCCAGTTGGTTTTTTTCCGCGAGCTCCTTGCCGACTTCGACCATTCGAGGGGAATTGTCGATGCAATAGACTTGTTCGGCCTGTCTAGCGATTAGCTGGGAAATCATTCCTTCGCCTGCGCCGAGATCGGCCACGACTACTTTTGGAACCAGATGCAACAGCATATGGCCAATGCCTTCCCATGAACGTCCAGGACAGTAGTTCTTGCCGAGCCTGCCGGCGATCAAGTTAAAGTACTCTTCTGCGATTTTGCGACGCTTCTGGATTACTCGTTCCAGGTTTTCATTATCTTCGGTGAGCTCGGGGGAGTCTGAAACGGAGTTAATGGCGGCCGCAATCAGTTCGGCCTCCCATTTTTCAAGCGACGTCTTGATTGAGTAGAAATTCTTTTTCCCGTCTCGCCGATCTACGACGAGTTCAGATTGTCTCAAAATGGCCAGTTGCGATGAGATCCGCGATTGCGACATGTTGAGAGCCTCTTGCAGCTCAGCGACCGACAACTCCTCTTGGCTCAACAGGCCCAAAATGCGCAGCCGTGTGGGCTCTGCCAAGATTTTGAGAGTATCCCAAGCCAGTTTCATGGGGAAAGTAAGAATAACGGAGATCGAATTATGAAGAAAAAAATAGGCCCTATAAGTCTCACAAGACCTATAGGACCTATTTGAAAAACCCGGTTTGGCACCTACTTCGCCACGAGGTCGACGAAACGCTCGATTGAGATGATTTTTAGCAAGCTATCGACTCCTTCGATATGAAGTTCGACTTCGTCCCCTGGAGATTTTCCGAGGAGCGCAGCGCCGAGAGGCGTTTTGTAGGAAATGACTTCCTTTTCGGGATCGCTGTCCCAAGCCCCCAGAATAGTATAAGTAATCTCTTTATTGGTCTTTTCATCGAGGAGATTGACTACGCTTCCGATGCCGACCGTTTCGGTTCCGATTTCGCTAAAGTCGGTGATCTTAGCTCGTTGCAGATCCATCTCGAGTTTGTTGCGTCGCGCTAGCAACAATGACTGGTCTTGCTTGGCCATCTTGTATTCAGAATTTTCCTTCAAGTCACCATGCTCGCGCGCAACGCCGATGGCTTTACTGTTTTCAGGAATCTGCTTAGTGACCAGATCGTCGTACTCGGCTACTGCCTTGTCATAACTTTCGCGGGAAACGATGAGTCCGGTAGCTCTGGTCTCCTCACCCGTTTCCAGCAGCGATTGAACAGCAGGGAATATCTTGATGAATCGAGCGAGCAGAGACTTTTTCGTTAATTCCTCAAAACCTTGGTTGAGCAAGAGATTGTTGGCGAGGTCCCGTGCGGTTTCCGAGTCGGCTTCTGCGAGCAGGTCTGGAATGAGCTCCGTATCTTCGCTGAGTATATCAGCGAGCGGAATGCGTCGGGAACTCACGATTTGAAGCGCCTCATAGTCGATCGCATAGAAAATAGCGTTCAGCAAGCGAGGCTTGATCATCGGTCTAACCAGATTTCCGAACTTGCGGGAATTCCGATTCTTTACGATCCAAAGCAGAACGGGCTCTTTCAGGTTCTGCTCGGTCTGCCAGCGCTCGAACGTTTCGAGAAGATCCTGGTCGAAACCGTTCAGCAAAAGGAAGTTGACGCAGTCAGTTGTGAGTTTCCCACTGCTGGACTTCAGCAGACTGAAGGAAATCTCTTTCCAGTCCGCCGGATGCGCTTCCTTGATGAGCTCTAAAGCCCGGGTGTGGAGATTGGTCGCCAAATCATCTAGGATTTCATTGAGCCCTTCGATGTCACCTACGAGATCTGCCAATACCGGTTCGAACTCGGCAATGTCTACCTCGAGAATCTTAGCCAGATCATTGCGAATCCAAGCCCCCTTGAGCTTTTCCGCGGGTGTGAGCTGGTTACTTTCTTTAACGGCGGTCGCTAAACCATGAAGAACGGCGGGAAGATGCTCTTTGATATCCGGGTTTTCGGTCACCGCATCGAGTAACTTGTCCGCTATCAATACGCGTCGCTTAGCGGATTGGGTCGCATTGTACTCCTCCAAGAGTTCGTCCTCAATGCTGACAGGTTCGTCCCGTAAGACGTACATGCCGGTTTTGCGCGGTGGAACTGCAATTCGAGGATCTTTGGCGAGGATTTTCTTAGTGGCGGTCCACCATTTCTTGAATTTGACCGGATCACCGATCACCTGAGAGAGGATGCTCTCAACTTCGGTGGCGCTGGTAGCTCCATTCGGATATTGCTTGAGGACTTCCACAACGAGGTCTGCCTGTTGCTTTGCAATCATCTCCGTGATTACATCTGGCTCGGTCTCCTTCCGGGCGAGCAAGTGCTCCGGAGGAAGGACCTGCATCGTGACAACGCAGAAGCCAGGATCCATTCGGTGACCTTCCTTCCCCTCGAAATCGATGATCAGCTTGGAGCTGGCAGCATCGTATTCCTTTATCTGGCCAAATCCCCAGCTTTGGTGGATACAGTAGCGTCCGGGCTGCATTGACTCGAGTTTTGCCTTAGCAGGCTTAAGCTCGGGTTTCCGCGTAATGAGTTCTAATACGGCTTCTTCGTTCATCTGAAGTTATGAGACTAAAAGTTTAAGAGAGGCGGCTTTTTATGCAGTTGTCAACGAGCGACTCTTCCCTCAACAACATCTCCCTTGCAAATGAACGACTCATCTTGGAGCTGCGCGGTCGAATTGACCAGCAGATTTCTCAATAAACCCGCACGGTTGTCTCATTTGCTTGAGCGATTGCCGGCCAAAATGGATCCGGGCAGCAGACGGCGTTGTCAGTTTCTATTGTTCGGCGTCGTCCGAAATTGGTCCTATCTGGAGTCAAATCTAGACGCCTTCCTGAGGAAACGCCCTCGAATAGGAATGTGGGCGGCGCTTTTGGTTGCTAGCTACGAGCTAATGGCCAACTCGGAGAAATCAGCCCAGATCGTCGACCACGCGGTGGGCAGGATTGGCAAGAAGTTTAGCAAATCCGAGAAGGCGCTCGCCAACGCGGTCCTGAGAAAAGTGGCCCAAGGGATCGCAGAATCGAAAGAAGCGATTCTATCCGATTCTTCCTCGATGGCAGTTCAGTACAGCCACCCGATTTGGCTAGTTGACCGCTGGATCGAGCAATTTGGCTTCGAAGATGCGACAAGCCTCGCCCGTTGGAATCAAGAAGAGCCCGATATTTACTTTCTTCCATTAGAGAGCGCCAAGGCTGCTGAGTTGGGCCAGTCAACCGAGTGGGAACCCTATCGAAAGGGTTCTGATACGAATTGGAGTGAACTGGCGGAAGCTCTCCAGGCAGGATCCATCTACATCCAGAACCCGGGAGCTCGACTGGCGCCCAACTTGATTGTGAAGCACTTTGACGGGGGCCGCATTCTTGACCTGTGCGCGGCTCCTGGTGGGAAGAGCTTCTATCTTGAGAAGATGCTAGGGGAGTCGATTCGGGAAATCGTTTCCGTTGATCTTCCCGGACCCCGTTTCGAGCGACTCCTTACCAACGTAAAACGGTTTGGATCCGGAAGGCTTACCAGTTTGGCGGCCGATCTTTTTGAATTGGACGAGAAAGAGCAGGGACGGTTCGAGGCCGTTTTACTGGATGCCCCGTGCAGTAATTCTGGTGTTTTACAGAAGAAGCCGGATGCGAAGTGGCGCCTTTCGCCTGAGCGGATTTCTGAGCTGATAGCCTTGCAGTTTAGAATGTTGACCAAGGCTTCCGAGCTGGTGGAGAAGAACGGCTTGCTGGTCTACAGCACCTGCAGCGTTGATGTCGAAGAGAACGATGGGGTGGTCAACCGTTTCCTCGAGTCGGAAATGGGTCGGAGATTCAGGTTGGTTGAGCGGGTCGCCAGCCAGCCCTGGATTACGGGGCATGATGGAGCGGGCGCGACTCTTCTGTGCCGGCAGGACTAGTCCTTAACAGGCTTGGGCAGGCGACTGCAAAGCAAGGCTGCGACGACGGTGATTATGGCCCCGACCAGGTAGAGCTGAAGTGAGCCGAACCACCAGAACACGAAGCTGGCCAGTAGCGGTCCAATGGCCCGAGCGAGGGATCCGATTGCTCGAAAGGTCCCCAAGGCGCGCCCTTGCTCGGATTCGCCGGCGAAAAGAGACACCAGCGATGTGAGCGTTGGGCTGGCGAGGCCGACACCGAAAGCGAGGAATGCAAGGCCGACGTATAGAATGGAAACGCTCGAAGCGATCCCTAGAAAGACGAGCCCGATCGCAACCAGTAGAAGACCAGTGGTCGCGACGCGTTTTTCCCCCAGTTTAGGAGCCAGCCTTCGTACGATGCCACCTTGGACAAGAACGAGAACGAAACCTACGAAAACCATCATCCAGGCGTTTTGAGTGGCGCTAAATCCAAAACGATCCGCGCCGAGGAAGGTCAGGGTAAACTCCATCCCGGCGAAAGCGAACATGAAGACGAAGTAGGCCAGATTGGTTTTCCCGATAGCAGGCGGCAGTTTATCGGTGAGGCGGGAGATCGGGTTGCGGGATTCCACACTCTCTCGATTTTCGTCTGAAAGGGATTCCTTAAATCGAGCCTTCACCCAAAGGAAATTTAGCAGTGCTAGCCCCGCAGCCACAAAGGCGACGACGGAGAAAGGGTTGATTCCGTATTTTGCCCATTCGGGATGGGATTCGAGCAAATTGAACTGGCTCAAAAAGCCTCCCAAAGCAGGTCCCAGGATGAACCCAAGTCCGAAGGCCGCGCCTACGATCCCCATTCCTTTAGATCGGTTTTCTTTGGTGGTGATGTCCGCGACCGCCGCGGTGGCGACTGAGATGTTGCCGCTCATGCAGCCCCCCACAAAGCGGGCTATCACCAAGGTTAGGAAACTACCCGCGAACCCCCATAGAATGTAGCTGGCGAAAACCCCCAGGGTGGTGATGAGGAGGATAGCGCGGCGTCCTTTCTTGTCGGAAAGGCTGCCCCAAATCGGGGCGAAGAAAAATTGGAGAAAGGCGTAGAGCGAACCCAGTATCCCTCCGAACAAGACCGGGGTGAAGCGGTCTCCGGCTCCGGTGGCGGCAGAAAACTCGTCCAGAGATAGTGTGAGGCTGTTGAGCAGTCCGCTTTGCCCATAGTACTCGAGGATGGATGGGAAAAGGGGAAAGATGATACTAAACCCAACGAGGTCTAAGAAAATGGTTAAGAAAATGACGCCCAGCGATAGCGATTTCTGACCGTTTTGGGGTTGTTCTGATTGGTTGCTCAAGATTGTGGTTTATTGGCGTCTCACCAATTGAGCGCAAGAGTTTAGTCGCTTTAGAATCGGGAAGCCCGGATGCCTTGCGACCTAGGAAACCATAATTCCTTTTGCGAGGGCGTATATGTACTCGAGCTCATCCGGGGGCAATCCCGCTCCAAACGAGAGCTGATCGGTGTCGGATATTGCCAGGATTTCTAGCGTTACTCCGATTGTCGCGACCGCTTTACTGCCTCGAGTTCCGGCTTTGCTCACCCCCATGATAAATTCCTCAATCTCCTCGGTAGAGATGCTTTTCGTTTTCCGCATGGGCCATCCTTTGGCTACTTTGAGCGCGTTATTTCCGACGGAAACTGATTGGGTGGCGATAAACGTGATCCCAATTAGCCGAATTAAAAACCACGTAGGAAGTCCTAAAAATATGAGACCAAAGAATGCGGCGAAGATCAGGAAAGTGCCGGGTACATCGGCTTGGGTCAAAAAGGGGATGGCAAAGGTAGTGAGGAAAATCAGCTCGAATACGCAGATGACCACGGCAACGACGAGAAAGCCCACGTTGAAGCCAGGAGGGGGAATTTCAATCTGTAAGCTAGATCTATCATAGTTGATGCGCGATTTTAGTTTAGCCGGAGGATCTGGAATCTCGTTGGTTTCAAGGCGTTTCTTGAATTTGTCCTTTATGTTTTCATCTAGTAGATCCGCTTCCCGGATACGGGTAGAACCCGATGTTTCGTCATGAATAGGCAATGACAAGAATTTCGCGATCTCTTCAGCATCGCTTCTCGCCTCTTTTTCAGAGCGGCTCTGAGAAATGTCCAATTGGTTGTCATCGCTCCCTGTCAAACGAACCGGATAGACCGTATAGCTGGAGTTCTTGCTGCGACGAACTTCCGAACGGAGACTAACCCGGTTGAAGTCCTTGGTTTGATAGGTCTGCGTTTTAACGTTCTGGGTAAGCAGTTTCCAGTTTTTCGTTGCGATTCCCGATTCTCGATCAATCAGGAGTTCGAGCCGCCCGAACAAAATCGCTCCACCCACGATCGCGAAAATGGATCCAAAGGGAATCCCGAAAAAGAACGGAATCGCGTCGCCGCCTCTCACGTCGGCAGGAATAAAAGTCAGCGCAATTACACCGATGCCTACGACGAAGAAAGGAAGTCCAAAAAGGGAAGCGCAACCGCCACCAGCTTGGTGACGCCAAATATTCGGATTTGAATCGGGAAGGGGCATTTCTTTGAAAAATGCCAATGTGAAAGGTCGTGCGAATAAAGGCAATTTCCAAAGGAAGACAACCGTTCGTTCGGCTTCCTCACGCCCCCGCAGTAAGGACCAGTTCTAAGAGCCGCTTGAACTCCTGGAGATTAGTAGCCTTTCTTCTTTAATTCTTCGACGGTCCAGGGCATCACGCGGTCTTGGTTTGCGTCGATCACCGCTTGTATCTCATCCGGGTGCACGGTACCCGACTTGTTGCCCCACGCGGTTCTAATGTAACTCAATACTTGTTGAAGTCCTTTGCCTTGAAATTGAGGCATGACGCCATGGCCCGGCATGACGCTGTTCCAGGTTTCGCCTTTGACTTCGATAGGTCCGCTGATGCCGTGGTAGACCATCAAGGCCAGGCGCTCCGCGGATCCGTTGACCCAATCGGAGCCATTGAGCGGAGGAGCTAATCCTGGCAGTCCATTGCCGTCTTTTTGGTGACAGGCCACACAAGTCGCGGCGTAGATCGCTTCGCCTTCACTGATTGCGAGCAGTTGCTTCTTGTTGAGTCCATCAAGGGGATTGTTGCTCGCTCGTCCGGGCCAGGTAAACGTCATATCCAGGCCCTCTTTTACGTCATCGCTCGATTCGGAAAGCGTTTCGATCAACGAGTAGAAGACTTCCGGTTTTGCATCTAATTTGATTGGCCTGGACTCTGGGCGACCTGCGTAATGCGCAAGGCCGGTGATGATGGCGTAAGCTCTCCAATTCTCGGGCACGCCCGACGCTAGTAGGGGAGCGAGGGTGAGCAGCGAATCTGCGTCTCGTTTGCTGAACAAGGCAATAACGAGCTTTCCTAGAACGGCGGAGCGGCCTGCGTTTTCCAGCCAGATGTCATTGCGACTCGCTTGTGTCAGGAATTCCAATTCCCGTCCAGACAAGCTGGATACGATTGCGTCTTCCATGTACTCGTTGGGTAGGTCAGGGTGGAAAATACGATTTATGTGATTAATGACAAGGGCGTCATCGCGAATGACTGATAACGATTGGACCGCTTGAAGGCGGACCCTAAAGGAAGAATCGGTGAGGGTCTTCTCGAAAGCTTGCCTCAGAGAGGAGTGAGCATTGGATTTGGATATGAGCCCTTCCGATGCGCGAATAGTGTGAACTTTCACCCAAGGCTCGGGACGCCTTAAAGACTGGACAACCGTCCGTTCGTCGATCTCACCCCGCCCTTCAAGGGTCCAGAGCGCGTGAATAGCAGCCCGTTCATTGCCGGACACAGCGGTGTGTTTTAAATGAGAGAGTTCACCTGGCTGGATCGAATCCGTCTCTACGAGCAGTCGTTGAGCGGTGTCGCGGATCCATCCATTGTTGCTGCCGAGGAGATCGATCAGTTCTGTATTCGATTTTACGGACAACTTTGGTAGCGATTCTCTGACGCTCGAATCGTGGACAATGCGGTAGATCCGCCCCAGTCCAGTGGGTTTGTCCAGTTCTCTTTCGATGATTTGCTTCCGAAGAAATGTAGTCACAAACATCTTGTGCTGCAAAATGCCACGATAGAGATCCACAATATAGAGAAATCCATCGGGGCCGGTAGCGATATCGACGGGCCGAAAACGCTCGTCGGTCGAAGCGAGGAAATCGACTTTTTCCCATACAGGGTCATCTTCCACGCGTTTGTTGGCGACCAACTCGAATTCACCTTCCTGTATCTCGTATCTCATGACAACATTGCCACTTGGCTCGGGTACGAACAGATTTCCATAAAAGGAATTTGGATACTGATTGCCCCGGTAAATAGCGATGCCGGAGGCGGCGGTAGCGGTGTTGAGTCGATAGTCCTCACGGAGGGTGGGGCCGCGATAGCCTCGATTTACTCCCAAGTTGACTCGATTGGAAAAGACTTCGCGAGTGGAAGCAGCATCCACTTTCAGACCCGCTTTGGATGGATAGCCGGGATTGCGATTCGTATACTCATAGGGTTGGTAGTCTGCCAGCACGGGATTGCTGTTGGTATTGTAGAATAGGCGGCCGAAGTCGTCTTTGGTCATCCCCCATTGCCCGCGTTCCGCAGTCTCCTCGATTTTTAGCTTCTTCCCATCCCATTTAAAGCGGCGGTCGGATTTGGCGTTGTAAAGCCAATTGTCGAGCCCCCGCATGAGAGCGTTCTCTCGGTGCTCTACGGAGCCCGTTTTTGCGTATTCAGCCACTTCTGTTTTCCGGTCAACTTTCAGGTCGCCATCTAGGTCCTCACAGAACCAGAGCGTCGGGGGCTCGGCGACAAGCAGCCCGCCTTTGACAACAGAAATGGCCCGAGGCAAAACGAGGCCGTCCAGAACAACGGTGGATTTGTCCATCACGCCATCATCATCCGTATCTTCAAGAACCACGATTCGTCCGATGGGCTCTTCCTCTCCATTGCCGTCGACATCCGGCATGTAGGCTCGCATTTCCACGGCGTAGAGTCGACCGTCCTCATCCCAGGCGATCGTTACTGGGTCATTAACGAGTGGCTCCGAAGCGACGAGCTCCAGTCGGAATCCGGGTGCTAACTGGATGCTTTCCAGACTCTCCTGCGGAGAAAGAATCGGTGCCGGCGGAACGTCGACCTGTTTCCAGATCTCCGCCTGCACGTCTCCCTCTTTGTCTTTCCTATCACCCGCTTGGCCCCAAGCTGTGGCTGCAAGAGAGAGGGCGAGCAATGGGCTCATTAATGCGAATAATGGCTTCGTTGGACGTTCTGGAATGCTATCGTTCATTGCGCGGCGTTGGAAAATCGGTAGGGAAACAAACACGTGTTGGCAAATTGGCAAGCGTTCTTTCGGACCGGTTCTCGCTGCTTTTCGGATTGGTTTAATGGTAGCGGGCAATCTCCGAGTGCCCACAGCCCTACAACCTAATGGGCGCTCGGAGATCGCGCGCCACCCTATTTTCTACTTGTGAACGTCGGCTGTCACACCGGCCCAGTCGTCGGTGCGGAACGGGGTGGCCGGGAGACCTTCCCGACTAAACACATTGCAATCGGGGTTGTTGGCCCAGGCATAACGCACCGCAACGGGGTTTTTCACCGAATCGTTCCAAACTTCTATGGTATCCTTGTCCACAATACGGGCGGACGCCCAAACAAACTTCTGGTCATTTCCGGCGATGGAAAAGCCTACCGGTTCGCGTGTGTCGAAAGTATAGAGACCACTGGCGCCGACATGGTCGAAATCGACCGAGATTTTTGAGCCATTAATCTTCATCGATTTGTACCGTGGGCTCTGGTGGGGAACGTCTATTCCATAGTCACGAGCCAGTGCCCACCTGGCCAGTCGATTGGCGACGGTGTGTTTGTCGCGCGGGTGAATGTCGCGACCTTCGCCGACGTCAATGATGACCGCTTGACCCGTGTTGCGGAGCTTGTCCATCGTCATGGTTTGGGCTTCCCTCAGTTCCGGCCAGTCCGCCTCTTGAGGCTCCGAAACCCTGTCTCTAAAATCGGCGAGTTGGACATAGTAGAAAGGGAAATCGCCTTGGCCCCATTCGTCCCGCCAATGTTGAATCATAAGCGGAAAAAGATGCCGATACTGGTAGGCTCGGCCCGCATTGGCTTCACCCTGATACCAAATCGCCCCTTTGATTCCGTATCCAATGGTCGGTTTCAAAACGCCGTTGTAGATATTGGCGGGACGATGCTGACCGTCGAGGGGATTGCGAGGGGCTCTAGGGCGAGTGCCTTGGCTTCCGCCTTTCTCCCATTTAGCGATTTTCGATTCGTAGTCCGCGACCGCCTTTGCGTGATCGTAAGTCGCTTCCGTTTCCTTCCACCTGCCTAGCAATTCAGAGTAGCGCTTGTCTTTGCGAAGGACATCGCGTCGTATCCAGGCTTCGGCGGCGGAGCCTCCCCAAGCATTGTCGATAAGTCCAACAGGGACCCCCAATGCATGATGCAGTTGCAGGCCGAAGCGATAGCCGACAGCGGAAAAGTCTTTCACGGTATCGGGAGCAGCGTGGGCCCATTCCCCATCGAAGTCTTTCTGCGGTTCCTGTGTGCCGACCTGCGGAACGGAAATCAGTCGAATCTCGGGATGGTTTGCGGTCAGGGCTACTAAGTCTCCGTCATATGAATTCTGCACCGGCCAAGCCATATTGGACTGCCCCGAGCATATCCAGACCTCCCCTACCAGTACATCATCGTAAGTGATCGTGTTTTTGCCCTTGATCGTCAAGCGGTGCGGCCCGCCGGCAGGAAGTGGCTTGAGGGTCACTTTCCAGTTGCCATCTCGATCCGCTTTAGTCGTGTGTGCTTGGCCGCCGATCGAGACGGTTACCTTCTCGCCCGCGTCTGCCCAGCCCCAAACCGGATTGTCGTGGTTGCGCTGGAGAACCATATGATCGCCGAAAATTGACGGGGTCGAAACCTTGGCGCTTAAAGAAACGATTCCAAGTATCGAAGTGAGGCAAAGTACGCAGCGAATGAGTAGGCGGTTCATATTTGGGGTTAAGCTAGATTATCGATGAGATTGAAAGAGGGTTCACGTTAGAATAGCTTGGTTGAGGGTCAATATTGAATGGCGGGTAATCCGCTCGGTGCGATCCAATAGACTTGCCTGTAAAGCGGGTAAATGGCTTTGTTTTGGAATCCGATGAAAAGTAAGCTAGCTGGATTGATTCTAATGCTCGTCCTGGTTTCAGGCGCGATCGTCTTGCTTCAACGTGAGGATAGTCCTGGGCCGGTGGAATTTGCTCAGGGAGAGGTTCAATTCAATCGCGATATTCGCTCCCTGTTTTCGGAGACTTGTTTCAATTGCCATGGGCCCGATGAGCACTCTCGCGAAGCGGATCTGAGGTTTGATTTGCCTGAAAGCGCTTTCTCTGAGCGCGATGGGGGAGTGTTTGCTTTAGTTGCGGGTTCTCCCGAGAAAAGCGAAGCGTGGAGGCGGATTGTGAGCGACGACCCAGATCTTATCATGCCGCCCCCGGATTCCCATTTCACGCTGAGCGAAACGCAGAAAGGAACGATCAAAAGGTGGATCGAGTCTGGCGCTAATTACCAGGACCATTGGGCGTTTGAGACCCCTCGAAAGGCGGTGCTTCCGGTCGCAGATAGAGCCGGTTGGGATCGATCCGCAATTGACCGATTTGTCCTGGCTCGACTGAAATCGGAAGGACTCTCTCCGAGCGAGCCAGCGGACAAGCGGACGCTGATTCGCCGTTTGTCCTATGATTTGACGGGCTTGCCGCCGAGCCTGGAAGAGTTGTATCAGTTTCTAGAGGATGACCGCCCAGATGCGTATGAGCTTCTGGTAGATCGAATCCTCGATTCGCCTCACTATGGTGAGCGGATGGCGCTCGCCTGGCTGGATCAGGCCCGATATGCGGACACCAATGGTTATTCCCGGGACGGAGCTCGCACCATGTGGGTTTGGCGTGACTGGGTGATTCAGGCCTATAATGAGGATAAGCCCTATGACGTCTTTTTGCGGGAACAGTTAGCGGGAGACTTGCTTCCGGATGCGACGGAAGCGCAGATCGTGGCGACCGGTTTCAATCGCAATCATATGATCACCGCAGAGGGTGGGACCATAAAACTGGAGAATTTGACCAACTATGCGGTGGACCGAGTGAAAACGACTTCGGAGGCGTTTTTGGGACTTACGATGGCCTGCGCGCAGTGCCACGACCATAAATACGATCCGATCTCGCAGGAAGACTTCTACCGGATGTTCGCCTATTTCAATACCCTCAGCGATAAGGGTATCGATGGTGCGGGTGGCGTGAATGCGGAGCCGACTATCCAGGCGAAGTCTCCGTTGCACCATGCGGATGTGGATACGATCCGGGATACAATCGACTTCCTAATAATGGAAAGGAGGAGGCAAGCGTCGAGACTGCAGAGCGAATGGGAATCAAGGGAGCGAGAGAAGTTGGAGCAGCTCGGTCAGAATCAGGCGTTCTACGGGTTCAAGCCATTGATGGTCAACAACCCAAATATTCCCCCTTCCATGGTGGAGTTTCAAGAGAACGGGACCGTGTTCCTGAAGCAGCAATCGATCGCGCCAAGAGGGACGTTTTATTCGTTTGCCTGCTCGTTGGAAGAAGTTCCGGATTCTCTGATAACGGGTCTTCGCGTCGAATTCTTGCCGCATCCCGAGGTAAACGAAGGCTCCTTGGGATATGGCAAGGAAGACGAATTGGGAGCGTTTGGAGTGTCTGCGGTTTCCGTCTCGGCAGGGAAGGTTCCCGTTGCCGACTTCGACCTGAATAGCGAGGTTGCTCTCAAGGATGCGACCGCGAGCTACTCCCACGAAGAATACCCAGCCCGAGCAATACTGGACCCCCGATGGCCCACTGCCTGGTCGCCCTTAGGACAGGTCAGGAAGTCGCAGCATTTAACCCTCACGTTTGAAAAGCCGGTAGACCCTAGAGAGGCTCCCTATTTCTCCATTATGGTAAACTTCCAGCAGATCGCCAATGCGGGGCATTTTAGAATGATGGCGATGACGGGCAAGGACGATGGAACGAATATCCCTTCCTCAATTCAGCGTATCTTGAATACACCTACAAAGGAGAGAACCCAAAGCGAGATCGAGGAGATCGCAAAATATCACGAACTACATGATCCTGAGCTGGAGAGTTTGAATACCGATCTTGCCACCTACCGTAGGCGTCTCAGTGAGATGACCAAAGCGTATTCTGTTCAAGTAATGGATACGGCCAAGAATCCCAGAAAGACGTATATCTTAAATCGTGGCAGCTATGATCAGCCGGGTCGAGAAGTCGAGCCGGGCGTACCTGCTTTTCTTCCTTCTTTACGGGAAGACGCCCCCGCCGATCGTCGCGCCCTCGCCGATTGGTTCACCGATCCCAGTCACCCTTTGACGAGCCGAGTAGCGGTAAATCGGATTTGGCAGCTCTTTTTCGGCAATGGGTTCGTGTCCACTTCTGCTGACTTTGGAGCCCAAGGAGAATGGCCGAGCCATCCAGAGTTGCTTGATTACCTTGCGGTTGACTTCATCGAAAACGGATGGAGCGTAAAGGCCCTCGTTAAACAGATTGTAATGTCGCAAACGTATCGACAGCGATCAGAAGTTACCGAGGAGCAGAGATCCATTGATCCTGAGAATCGCTTGTTGTCGAGAGGGCCTCGTTTTCGACTGCATGGCGAATTCATTCGCGACACCGCACTGAAGGCTAGCGGGCTTCTCAATGATTGGATTGGAGGGTCGAGCGTGAAACCGTACCAACCTAGAGGGATATGGCGCGAAATTAGCCACTACGGTTCTGTCAAAGATTTAACTCAAGTATTTGTTCAAGACCAGGGTCGTAATTTGTACCGAAGAAGTCTCTACACCTTGTGGAAACGAACCAGTCCTCCGCCATCAATGATGGCGTTTGATGCCCCGAATCGGGAGCTTTGCGTCATGCAACGTGAGACGACAAACACCCCTCTGCAAGCGCTGACTCTCTTAAACGACCCGCAATTTGTGGAAGCGGGACGCGTGTTCGCAGAGCGAATATTGCAAGAGCTGTCTGACGCTACGGATAGGGATCGCGTTTCCTTGGCCTTCGAAACCGTAACCAGTCGGATGCCACGCAATGATGAACTGGAGGAGTTGGTCAAAGCGCTAGAAGAGCAGCGGGTCTATTTCGAACGAAACGAGAAAGAGGCCATGGCCGTTCTAGGAGTGGGAGAAGCGACGCGAAACGGCCGCATAGATGTAGCCGATCACGCGGCCTTTTCCGTGATCGCCAATCTGATTTTCAATCTAAGCGAGGCCGTGACGAAGGGATGACTGTGATGGACTTTAATTTCGAATCGACCGACATTTGGCAACCGCAAGCATTAGCCCGCGAATAACATGGACCCATTCATCGACTTTCATCGTAAGCTAACGCGACGTTCGCTCTTTGGCCAAATGGGAAGAGGGCTGGGTGGCATGGCGTTGGGGTCTCTGCTGCTGCCAAGGTTTCTTAGAGGTGGAGAGCTTGACCAGTCGGAGGGGGGTGATTCGTCATTGCTGAGAAATTTGCCACACTTTGCCCCGAAGGCGAAGCGAGTGATTTACCTGTTTCAGTCGGGTGGACCTTCTCACATCGATCTATTTGACTATAAGCCAAGCATGAGGGATCTGCACGGGGTTGAACTTCCCGACTCAGTGCGTGGAAACCAGCGCGTTACAGGCATGACCCAGAATCAGTCGAGCTACCCCTTTGTGGCGCCTCATTGGGATTTCAAACGCTGCGGCAACAGTGGGGCATGGATCAGCGATCTTCTTCCCTACACTCAAAAGGTGGCGGACGATATCACGGTTATCCGTGGAATGAATACGGAAGCGATCAACCATGATCCTGCGGTAACCTACATCAACACGGGCTCGCAACAAATGGGTCATGCGAGTTTGGGGTCCTGGCTCAGTTACGGATTGGGAAGCGATAACCAGGATCTTCCGGCGTATATGGTCTTGCTGTCGCAGGGGTCGGGCAAGAACCCGGGTCAGCCGCTTTTTTCCCGGTTGTGGGGGAATGGCTATCTGCCATCGAGTTTCCAAGGCGTTAAGCTGGGGTCTGGTACCGATCCCGTATACTTTCTGCAAAATCCTCCCGGAGTGGATCGCGTGCAGCGGCGAAAGGCGTTGGATCGTCTAGAAACCCTGAACCGAGCCCACGCTCGGCAGGTAGGAGATCCGGAAATTCACGCCCGCATCGACGCTTATGAAATGGCATATCGCATGCAGACGTCGGTTCCGGATTTGATGGATTTGAGCGAGGAGCCTGATTCTACGTTCGAGCTGTATGGGGAGGAATCTCGCAGGCCCGGAAGCTTTGCGGCGAACTGTCTTCTGGCGCGTCGTATGGCGGAGAAAGGGGTTCGGTTTGTGCAACTGTTTCACCGGGGCTGGGATCAGCACAAGAAGCTCGCGACACAATTACCCAAGCAGTGCCGCGACGTGGACCAGCCTTCGGCGGCGTTGATAAAGGACCTCAAGCAGCGCGGGCTCTTGGATGAAACCTTAGTTATATGGGGAGGCGAGTTTGGCCGTACCGCCTACAGTCAAGGGAAACTGGGCGACGCGAGTGCAGGCCGCGACCACCATGGACGCTGTTTTTCCATTTGGATGGCGGGCGGCGGTGTGAAAGGAGGCTTTGAATACGGATTGACCGATGACTGGGCCTACAACGTCGTCGAGGATGGGGTGCACATTCGCGACCTTAATGCGACCATTTTGAAATGCATGGGAATCGATCACGAGCGTTTCACCTACAAGTTTAGAGGACTCAACCAGCGCCTAACAGGCGTGGAAGAGGCTAGGGTTGTGGACGATATTTTGACGTAGGGAGCCTTGAATTCGGCTTATATGGTAGGGCGAGACTGTCCCCAGTCCGCCGCAAAGCCTAATACCACAAACACTACCCAGTTTGTTGTGTAAGAAGATTAGGACAAGGCGGCTCGCCGGGCCGTCGAGCCCTACTTTCGAACCATTATTTTCTTTGGGTATATCCGTTGGAGCTTGGTTCGATGTCGAATCTGGTAGCGGGCGATCTCCGAGCGCCCAGACAAGGAATGGTTTGTGGGCGCTCGGAGATCGCCCGCTACCCAACCCCCTATTCCGATTCCAAAAACTCCATCACGCGGACGTCGTAGGCTTTGTAGCGGCCCATCCAGTCGGCTGCGGTCAAATCCTTGGCATCCGAAGGCCAGATGGCGGCTGACTTTTTGAATACACTCTGATCGTAAGGATAGGCTTCGCTTACGTGGTCCAGGGCGTTGATCGCTTGGAGGCGAGCCATGACATTGGGATTGTTAAGCAAGACTTCGTTCAGGACCGGACGAGGATCCTTCTTCCCGAGGCGAGCCAAGTGCTCGGCAGCGGCGATCCGGGTGGAGGCGATCGGACTACGGGTGAGCGCCTGTATACGCCTGGTTGCTCTCTCGTCTTCCGTTTTCAAAACCATGCAGTTGATCAAGGCCCAGTATTGGATAACCGGATTTTGGTTCCCGAGCAAGCGGGTCAGCCTGGGAAGGGCTTTGTCTCCTCGATCGAGCAGGGCGTCGGCGGCGTCCATGACTTCTGCGAGAGGGTATTGCGCGTTGTCCCGAGCGATGTCGTAGGGTGTCTTACCAGAGCCTCGACTCCATTCAACGAGCAGCGCTTCGGGGATAAATCCTGTGTCGCGAGTCTTGAGAAGATGGTCGCGATTGGCCTTTCGCATGCGTAGCAGGACTTCGCGATGCTTGGGGTCATTGGCGAGGTTGTTCACCTCGTCAGGGTCGGCTTCCAGGTCGAATAGCTCTTCGAGTGGAGCCGGCAGAAAGAACGCGCTTTGGGCGGCTGTGGTCTTACCCTGTTTGAACAACGCTTCCCATTCTCCGGTGGCAGGGTTGTCCCAGAGGTAGTTGACGTGCTGTCCCGTTGGAAGGTAGGCGAGGTAGTTGCGGATGTAGTTGTAGCGACCATCGGTCACACCGCGTTTGAAATCGATTCGCTCGTCGGCCCGGGCCCGGAAAGTGTGTGCGTATTCAGGAGCTGGAGAAGCTTTTTCTCCGAGAAACGCCCGGCCCTGCATGTGATCGGGAATATCTGCTCCTATCAGGCTGAGCAGGGTAGGGGCGAAGTCGACAAATCCTACCCGTTCATCGGTTTGGGTGCCGGGTTTATGAGGAGAAAGGTGGGCCCACTTTTTTGGGAATCTTACGACGAGGGGTACGTGCGTGCCACTGTCGTAGACGAAGCGTTTGCTGCGAGGCATGATACCGCCGTGATCTGAATAGTAGAATACGATGGTGTCCTCCGCAAGACCGGCATCCTCCAGATCTTTGAGCTGCTTAGCGACGAAGCTATCCATCTCCTGGATACGCGTGTAATACGAAGCAATCCGATCGCGTACCGTTTCCGTATCCGGAAGGTAGGCGGGGACGCGAACTTGGCTCAGCGGGATTCCGGGTTTCACCGTATTACGAGACGGGTGGAGCGAGCTCTCGTGAGTCAGGTTGGTATTGAAAATGGCGAAAAAGGGCTTCCCTTTCGGCCGGTTTTTCCAGTGGGCATTACGGCTGCTCTCGTCCCATCCCGGCGTATTTTGGTCTATGTTATAGTCCTGCTTGCTGTTGTTGGTGACATAGTACCCCGCGTCTTTCAGATATTGCGGATAGATCTTCACATGCGAAGGAAGCGCTGCTTGGCTACGCATGTGCTCCCCGCCGAACGTGGGTGGATACATCCCTGTGATGAGTACCGTACGAGCGGGACCGCAAACGGCTCCGTTAGCGTAGGCGTGCTTGTATAGAATTCCGTTAGCCGCGAGACCGTCGATGGTGGGTGTTTTCCCATGAGGGTCGCCGTAGCATCCCAGGTAATCCGGGCTATTGTCTTCGCTCGTTATCCAAAGGATGTTGGGCCGATCGGCAGCCGATGCCACGAAGGGAATGGCTAAATAGAGAAATGCAGTAGCTAGGGTAGTGAGTTTTTTCATATTAAATGGAAGTCGCTAAACGGTAACGAGGTCAAAACGGACGTCCACAAGATTCCAAGGTACCGGTCACGGTTGGACAGGAAACATGAGCATTCCGCAAATGAAGTTCTAGGTCGATTCTCGTAGGACGATTTCCGCAGGCACGAGGATCTTTTTCTTTGCGTCAGTCGTCGTTGCGTTGGCTTTGTCCGCGCAGAGGAGCCGCATTTGCTCGGCGGCGATTGTCGCCATTTCCTCGAATTTCTGCTTAACGTAGGTCAGCTTGGGTGTCGTCTTTAATCCTTCGAAAGTGCCGTCCACGCTGATTACTTTTACTTCCTCAGGGACATTGACTCCGATGCAGTCGAAGATGTTGAGCAGGTCGATAGCGGATTCCTTCTCCAAGCAGAAGACGGCATCGTGATCGCCTAGGTTTCGGGCGATCTGTTCGAGCTCAAAGACTCTCTTATAAGTATTGGTGGGATCGATCCAGTGCTCGTCAAAGTCGGATAGAGAGCCGCCAATTTCAATCCACTTGGCCTGAAATCCGAGTTTGCGAAGCGAGTGCCTCCCGTCCTGGTTAGAGTAGGCCACGACGCAGGGGGAGGTTGCTCCGGATTGCCAGAGATGGTCCGCGGCGAGGGCGCCGATTTGCTGATTATCGGAATCGATCATGAAGTCCGCGTTCCAATTCTGGGGGGTGATGACACCAATGCAGGGTATGTCCTGGGTTAGGGATTCCAAGAGTTCGTAGCGGTCGAAGTGTCCTGCCAAAATGACCCCGTCCATTTGTTCGATCCAATCGGGAGTGATCTCGGCGGCGTCGATCGCCCATTTCAGGTGGGTACGAATCTTGGAGCTAGACTCCCGGTCAAGGAGGGTCTTGTAAAACCGCTGGAGTCCGGAAAAGCGGATACTGTCGACGCCTACAGTGATTAGTTGCACGTTGAGAGTCCTCAGACCCGTTGCCTTGAACCCCGGGTGCAATTCGAAGCGGCGATTAGGAGCTTTTCGTAGGTACCCCTCCTGTTCGAGATCAAGATAGGCCCGCCAAATTGCGTCTCGGTTCAGGCCGATCAACTCCGCTGCTTTGCGGACAGAGGGGAGGTAGCCGTTTCCTTGGACTTTCCCACGCTGAATGAGCTCTCGTACGCGTTCCCTTGCTTGATCGCGCTTCAGGACGGCTTCTTTGAATTGCGGGTTTTTAGACTCCATGGCCTCAGGATTTTATAAGGTCAAAACCTCCTAGGGGGTTGCATCAATTCTTTAAAGGAATTCACGTTGTCAGGTAATGTCCAGTCGGTTTGCCGCGTTTTCTTGTGATCCAAAATTATCGGTTCTGACTAATCGATTAATTCAGACAGAGGGAGTTTTTCATGGGAAATTAGGGTAATCTTCCCTTTTAACGGAACAGATAGTAATCTGACGAGAAATCAACTCAAAGGAGCTTGACCTGCAGGTGTTGACTGACAATCAAGGTTTACTGTCAGTTATTGTCAGACTTCGCGTCTGTGCAATTCCAGGCAATCAATCTACCAAACTTAAATCGATTCCGGAGTTCCGTAAGCTGTCCCTTAGCTCCGGGCCCTCTCAAAAACGACAAGCTACTTATTTCACCCCTTTGCCAACTATCCATAGCGACTAACCTTGAATTGTCTCTTCCAAATTTTTGGGAGGAACACGTTGGGCTGTCGTAGTTGAACGGATTTCTATAAAACCAAACTAGAAAATACCACTATGATGAAAATGAATATAACGCGGCTGGCGCTTGCTGGTCTTTTAACGACGGGCGTGTTGGTGCAGGCCCAGGACGACGACGATGTCATCGAGTTGTCCCCGTTCGCAGTTACTGCTGCGGACGACATTGGCTACCGAGCCACGACGACCCTCGCGGGTTCACGTGTCCGTTCTAACATTGGCGACTTGGGCGCCTCCATCGCGGTTATCACCGAGGAGTTCATGCAGGACACCGGCGCGACCGACGGCGAGTCATTGCTCTCTTTCGTGGGCAACATGGAAGTCGGTGGAGTGCTGGGTAACTTCTCCAACTCCAATGGCGACAACGGCACGGTCGAGTCCCGCGTCAACCCGCAGCGCGGTCAACGTGTGCGCGGCCTCATCAGCGCGAACCTGACGCGCGACTACTTCCAAACCGACGTCCCGTTCGACTCCTACAACACGAGCCGTGTGACGGTGAACCGCGGCCCGAACTCAATTCTGTTCGGACTCGGATCTCCCGGTGGAGTGATCAACAACGGTCTGAAGCGTGCCTACATCGGGCAGGACACCACTGAGGTGGCGTTCCGTTTCGACCACCGTGGCTCCATGCGCGCCACCTTCGACATCGCCCGTACTTTAGTGGACGACCGTTTGGCGATCCGCATAGCCGGCCTTCGCGGGGAGCAGAAGTACAAGCAGGATCCTGCATACAAGGACGACACTCGCGTGTACATGGCTTGGGAAGCGACCCTTTTCAAGAATGAGAGTTCCAACTGGCTGGGCCGCACCTCTATCCGCGGCAGTTTCGAGACGGGCGAAATCGACTCGAATCCGCCAGACGTCATCCCACCGACGGACTTGTACTCGTCTTGGTGGAACGGCCTGGGAACGCAGGAAGACGTGAACCGCATCCTCAGCGTGCCTGGCGTAGATCTCTCAGACGTAAGCAACAACATTATGACCCAGGCCCAGGTGCGCAGTCTCTTGGATTCGGGCATCGAGACGATTCCAGACGGGATTCTATCGGAAACCTATACCCGCGACGATTTCATCGCTACGGAAGGCCAATTTGTACCGCGTACGACAATCGACCGTTTCAAATGGGGCAACCCGTTTGGTGACGATCCAACGGCGGGCGGGCGCAACAGCCAGGCGAGTCGGCACCCCTATTTTCTGTATCCAGCAATCAACTTCAGTTCGCATGATGCCCAAACCGCTGGTTGGGATAACGATCCCCTGCTGACAGATGCTCTGGGCGGTTTTGGTATCCAAGGCATTATGGGTCGCTGGCGTCCGAGAGGATTCGCCACGCAGGACGCCCAATGGACCAATGCGGCCACGGGTGGCACAGGATTCTCGGCCGCGTCTCTTCGTAATCGTGACGTGTTCGACTATCACAACCTGCTTTGGATGGGGACCACCAACAACGTGAACACCGAGTTCGACATGAACCAGGTTTTCCTCGTGCAGGAGTTCTGGGACGGCAAAGCCGGCCTCGAGGTCGCGTTCGACACGCAAACGCGTGAACAGTACGAATTCACGCCATTTGACACAGGCAGCGACAAGGGGATCAATTTGGATATAACGGAGGCTCTTTCTCCCGGTGACTCTGACTTCGATGGTTTCGCGGATCGCTTGGCCAATGAGGGCCTAGGTCGACCGGTCGTCTTTTGGGGCGACAACTGGGAGCGTTTTCGCACCAACGAGCAGGACACGATTCGCGCTACCGCCTTCGGTACCTTTGACTTCGCCGATGTCATGAGCAATGACCGATGGTCTAAGATTCTCGGCAAGCACACCGTAACCGGTCTCTATGAGGAACGCGAGAACGTCAACCTGACCCGCCAAATTCGCGGCTCCTGGTGGGCGGACAACAGCAAGTGGCCGGGCGACGCGGCCATCTCCAATGGTTTAAGCGACAACTTCCGCCGCATCGTGAAGACTCAGGTCTACGTGGGACCGGACGCGCGTAGCTTCACCAGCCCGGACCAAGTCCGCATCGACGGCTACCTGACCACGCCCTTCCCGAAGATCGGCGACGAGTACGGCATCTGGTACTTCGACAATGCGGAGAAGACCGACAAGCAGGCGATCTGGCGCATCATCGAAAACGAGAACCCGGCAAACTTCAACAAGAGCGTTCTCGAGTCGGAGGCCTTCTCGCTGCAGAGTACCTTCCTAAATGGCAATATCGTCGCTCTCTATGCTGAGCGTTCGGACACGCAGGAATCGTGGCTTGCCCCGAATCCTGGCGGTTACGGCGCGGCCGGTCCTGATGGGGCGACCCGCCTGGACTTGCCGGGTCTCAACGAACTGGACGGCACTTACAACGCGGACCTGCTCTACTTCTTCGATACGCCTAACACCGTTAATTCGGGCGACACCAGCACGAAGAGCTTGGTGGTAAAGTTCCCTGAGGAGTACCTCTTTGAGCTTCCTTTCGGGATGGACCTTCAGGCCCACTACTACGAGGCGGACAGCTTCCAGCCGGCGGGCGTTTCGGTGAACTTGCTCAACCAGCCGCTGGCATCGCCATTGGGCACGACCGAGGAGAAGGGTTTTCAAGTCACCCTGTTCGAAGGCAGGCTCTCGCTTCGCTACAACGATTTTGAAACGGCGCTCTCTAACGACCGGACCAATCTTGGTGGTGGAGTGGGCAGTGTCGGCGGCCGCATCGGCTTCTACCTCGACCGAATCACCTCGGCCGAGAACGACACTTCGACCAACCTGTTCCCGGACGGCTATGTGCCGGACCCGAACGTGACGGGCGACTACGCGGACTTCTTCGCCAATCGGGGAAATTATACGGCTACTCCAGGGTCCGACGCGGCCAAAAGGCCGAACACGTCTCCTGACAATCGTCAGCGTATCAGCGGCACGGGAGCGGACTTGATCGGGGTGGCTTCTTGGGAAGAGTACTACGATGCGATTATCTCTGCGACTGTTCCTGAGCTGCAGGCCCTTCGCAATCACCGCGTGGAAACGCTGGAAAGCGGCGAGCGTGTGGATCTTGTCGATCCGCAGCCGGGTCTGAACTCGACTCGCGACTTCGTCGCTACGGGTAAGGAAATAGACATCGTCGGCCAGGTGACCCGCAACCTGACCCTCTCGGCCAATGTCGCCAAGCAGAAGACGGTCACATCGAATACGGCTCCGGTCGCGTGGGACCTGGCACTGGAGCAGGCCGCTCGCTTGCAGCAGCCTCTCGGTACAGAGGGCTTCAGCCTCTGGGATCTTCGCGGCTCGCCCTTCCAGCGCGAGTCTGACCAAGTCGGCCAGCGCTTCACGAACCAAGTGCTGCGGCCAATGACGTTGGCGAGGGCTTTGGACGGAACGCAGCTGCCTGAGCAGCGCGAATGGCGTATCAATGTAACGGCTCGCTACGACTTCCTCGAAGGCGGCCTTAAGGGTATCTCGGTTGGCGGCAGCCTGCGCTACCAGGACTCGATCGCGGGCGGCTACCCGAACCTGCTGAACGAAGATGGCGACGTTATTCCAGACATAGCGAATCCCTGGATGGGTCCGGACGACATCAACGGCGACGCCTTCATCCGCTACCGTCGCAGCATAATGAACGACAAGGCTGACTGGACGATCCAGCTCAACGCCCGCAACCTGTATCGCAAGAATGGCGACGAGGACATTCCGATCGAGTTCAACCCGGACGGATCGGTCACCTTCGTGCGCGTTCCTGTGGAGCAGCAGTGGTTCCTGACGAACACGTTCTCGTTCTAGCCGGTTAGATTCCAACGCAAACTTTCGAGACCCTCGCTTAACGGCGAGGGTCTTTTTTGTGGTCAAGGGAATAGTAGGTGCCCCGAATTGTCGGGTTGATTCTGGGAACGCCAAGCCCCAGCTTGGCAGCCGTAAGAATAATCCTCTAAAAAAGTCGCACAGGCATCCCACCAATCCTCAGTCGAGTCGAAGGAATTGCCTTCCACGTCCTTTCAAGAAAAAGAGAAAGAGTTCCAGTCCCCATTTTGCGAACTTCTTGGGGCCAATAAGATTTATAAAAAATCGTCCGTCGAAAGAACCTGTATTCTTTGGCGATTCGATTTCAGCTGAATCTTGGATTTTGTCGCATTGCGTAACTTAGGCTTGACGTGAAAACGGTCTTTTTTTTTGGATATTGTTGAATCAAATAAAATTACAAAACCTAGAACACCCTTTCCCCAAGGTTAAGCAACCCTCGGTAAACAGCGTAAATCATCGATTATCAAGGGGTTACGACTATGCAAAACCAAATTCCTACAGACTTTTCATACTGATTCGCGGCTCGGGGGAGCGTGCTTTTTTCGGTTTTTTCAAACGCAATCTTGCAAGTACTTTACTCAATTTCACAAAAACGAACTTTCCCATTTTACTCCTCGAGGTGCTTTTCTTGGCCGGCTTTTGGTCTGATTTGGCTCTCTCGAGCGAGCTTTGTATGAGTTCAATCTAGATAAAACAAAGAAACTACCACTATGATGAAACTGAATGGTATCAGATTAGCTTTAGCTGGTCTTTTAACGACGGGTCTGTACGTACAGGCCCAGGACGACGACGATGTGATCGAGTTGTCCCCCTTCGCGGTCGACGCCGCCGAGGACATTGGCTATCGGGCCACGACGACCCTTGCGGGCTCGCGCGTGCGCTCGAACATTGGCGACTTGGGCGCCTCAATCGCAGTCATCACCGAGGAGTTCATGGAGGACACCGGCGCGACCGACGGCGAGTCCCTGCTGCAGTTCGTCGGCAACATGGAGGTCGGCGGGGTTCTGGGCAACTTTTCCAACTCCGACGGTGGCAACGGCACGGTCGAGTCCCGCGTCAATCCGCAGAGAGGCCAGCGTGTTCGCGGTCTGGTGAGTGCGAATTTGACCCGCGACTACTTCCAGACGGACATCCCGTTCGATTCCTACAACACGTCTCGTGTCGTGGTGAACCGCGGGCCGAACTCGATCCTGTTCGGATTGGGTTCTCCTGGAGGGGTCATCAACAACAATTTGAAGCGGGCCTACATTGGGCAGGACACCACGGAAGTGGCTTTCCGTTTCGACCATCGCGGCTCCATGCGAGGCACCTTCGACATTGCTCGCACCTTGGTGGACGATCGCTTGGCGATCCGTATCGCTGGTCTGCGTGAGGAGCAGAAGTACAAGCAGGATCCCGCGTTCACGGATGACACCCGCATGTACTTGGCTTGGGAAGCGACGCTTTTCAAGAATGAGAACTCCAACTGGCTGGGACGTACCTCCGTGCGCGGCAGCTACGAGCGCGGCAAGATTGACTCGAATCCCCCAGACGTAATCCCCCCGACGGACTCATTCTCGTCCTGGTGGAATGGACTGGGCACCCAGGAGGAGATCAATCGTATCCTCAGCGTTCCCGGAACGGACCTGGACGACATCAACAACGGGGCCTTGTCCCAAGCTAACGTGGCGGCGCTGCTGGACGCGGGAATCGAGACCATTCCTGACACTTTCACCGGCACCCGGGAGGAGTTCATCGCCCTGGAAGGCCAGTTCGTGCCCCGCACGACCATTGACCGCTTCAAGCGGGGTAATCCTTTAGGAGGAACCACGCAAGGAGGACGCGACAGCCAAGTTAGCACGACACCCTACTTCCTGTTTCCGGCGATCAACTTCAATTCGCCGGACGATCAAGTGCCCGGCTGGGACAGTGACCCGCTGCTGAGCGATGCTCTGGGCGGTTTCGGCATCCAAGGCATCATGGGCCGCTGGCGCCCAAAAGGCTTCGCTACCCAGGACGTCCAGTGGACCGGAGCAGCTACCGGCGGGACGGGCTTTTCAGCCAAGTCCCTGCGCAACCGCGACGTGTTCGACTATCACAACAATCTGTTTATGGGCACGACCAACAGTATCGTGACCGAGTTCGACATGAACCAGGTGTTCCTGGTGCAGGAGTTCTTCAACGGCAGTGCCGGTATCGAGATGGCGTTCGACACGCAGACGCGCGACCAGTTCGAGTTCACCCCGTTTGACCAAGGCGACCGTAAGGCCATTCAGCTGGATATCAGTGAGAACCTCTCACCCGGTGACTCTGATTTCGACGGGGTTCCCGACCGCCTCTTCAACGAGAATTTGGGCCGCCCGGTTATTCGCTGGAACGACAACTTCGAGCGAACTCGCGTGAACGAGCAGGACACCTTCCGGGCCACCGCGTTCGCGACGGTGGATTTCCAGAACTTCATGCAGAACGACGGATTGGCCAAGATCCTAGGCAAGCACACCTTCACGGGCCTCTACGAGGACCGCGAGAACATCAACTTGCAGCGTCAGATCCGCGGATCGTGGTGGGCGGACAATAGCAAGTGGCCTGGAGCGGCTGAGATCTCCAACGGTCTGAGCGACAATTTCCGCCGCATCGTCAAGACGCAGGTCTACCTCGGACCAGACGCGCGGAACTTCACCAGCGCGGACGACGTCCGGATCTCCGGCTTTCTGCAAACGCCCTTTCCTAGGATCGGGGACGAGTATGGCATTTGGTACTTCGACAACAAACTGAAGACGGACCAGCAGGCCATCTGGCGGATCATCGAGAACGAGGGCCCGGCCAGCTACAACAAGAGCCAGCTGGAGTCGGAGGCTTGGAGCCTTCAGAGCTCCTTCCTCGGCGGCAACATCGTTGCTCTCTATGCCGAGCGCTCGGATACGCAGGATGCCTTCCTCGCGCCGAACCCTGGTGGATATGGTGCGGCTGGGCCAGACGGAGCGCTTCGCTTGGACCTTCCTGGCATCAACGAGGTGGACGGAACGTACAACGCGGACCTGCTCTACTTCCCGGCTCAGCCGAACAGTATCAACTCTGGCGATACGAGCACAAAAAGCTTGGTGGTGAAGTTCCCCGAGGAGTACCTCTTCGAGCTTCCTTTCGGTATGGACCTGCAGGCTCACTACTATGAAGCGGACAGCTTTCAGCCGGCCGGTGTATCGGTGAACATTCTCAACCAACCGCTGCCTCCGCCATTGGGGGTCACGGAGGAGAAGGGCGTGCAGATGACGTTCTTAGAGGGCCGCCTCTCGGTCCGCTACAACGAGTTCGAGACTTCGCTGCAAAACGACCGCACCAACCTGAATGGTGGCCTGGGCAGTATCGGCGGTCGCATCGGTTTCTACCTGGACCGTATCACCTCGGCTGAGAACGATCCGTCGACGAACCTGTTTCCTGATGGCTACTCTCCCGACCCGAACGTGACCGGGGACTACGCGGACTTCTTCGCCAATCCCGGAAACTACACGACTGGTGATCCGACGGAGAACGACGCGGCCAAAAAGCCGGACACGGTGCCGGACAATCGCCAGCGTCTCAGCGGCACGGGCGCGGATCTCATTGGTGCAACGTCTTTCGAAGAGTACTACGATGCGATTATCGACGCGGTCATTCCCGAGTTGCAAGCTCTGCGCAACCACCGAGTGGAAACGCTGGAGAGCGGTGAGCGTGTGGATCTGTCTGACCCACAACCGGGTCTGAATTCCACCCGCGACTTTGTTTCCAGGGGTAAGGAAGTGGACATTGTAGGTCAGGTGACTAAAAATCTGACACTGTCGGCCAATGTAGCCCAGCAGACGTCCGTCACTTCGAATACCGGTCCGATCGCGGGCGCTCTCGCTCTCGAGCAAGCGGCTAGACTGCAGCGCCCGATTGGTCCGTTTGGCTACAGCCTTTGGGAGTTGCGCGGTTCACCGTTCCAGCGTGAGTCCGACCAAATTGGTCAGCGTTTCACGAATCAGGTCCTTCGTCCAATCACATTGGCCAAGGCACTTGACGGCACGCAGCTGCCCGAGCAGCGCGAGTGGCGTGTCAACCTCACGGGACGCTACGACTTCCTCGACGGGGCCCTCAAGGGTGTCCAAGTCGGAGGTAGCTTGCGTTACCAAGACGAGGTTGCGGGTGGCTACCCGAACTTGCTCAATGAGAATGGTGACGTGATTCCAGACGTCGCTAACCCTTGGCTCGGACCGGACGACATCAATGGGGACCTGTTCGTCCGCTACAGCCGTCCGATCATGAATGGTAAGGCAGACTGGAGCATTCAGTTGAATGCCCGTAACCTCTACCGTAAGAACGGCGACGAGGACATTCCGATCGAGTTCAACCCGGACGGATCAGTGACCTTCGTACGTATCCCAGTGGAGCAGCAGTGGTTCCTGACGAACACCTTCCGGTTCTAGTCAGTTAGACCCACGCAATCTTTCGAGACCCTCGCTTCGCGGCGAGGGTCTTTTTTTGTGGCCTCTGAAATGAAGGAGCCTCGACAAATCGGGGCGATTCTGGGAACGCCAAGCCCCAGCTTGGCAGCCTTAAAAATTGATCGCGGCGCCCTAATCCTTCGCCAAGGCTACGGAGGACTGTCGAAAGCCTACTCCTACGATTGGCGAATACCTGACTTTCTCGCCTTTTAGCTCTACGTTGTTAGGTTTCGAACGATTGTTATGAGGTCGTTGCCCTACCATTCGTCCATTTAACAAAGTAGTCTTAAGTACGACACAATTTCCTGTCCTCAATTGTTTACCATTCTCGAAGGCGATCTCGCTTGCAATCGTAGGAGCTGTGGTAGACTCGGGGATGCAACTTGCTTTGCCTCGGGGCGGGTTCCTTAACCCTTCCGTCTAATAATGGTCTACAGATGAATACGGTTCAGTCGCTCCTTTCAACTAAGAGGGTATGGCCGCTACGGTCGATTCTGCTGTCACTGACGGTAGCAGTCCAGAGCCTGTATGCGGTTCCCAATGGGGAAACGCTTTTCCAGATCACGCCTCCGGTTGAGCTCTCCCGATTGGCAAATGAGTGGGAGCCGCAGCAAGCCTTGATCCTCAGTGTTTCCTTTCCGGAAGCGATGGAGGATCTGGAGATCGCTCGGAATTTCGTCAGCGTGCTGGACGCCGCTCACCCCTATTTGGATATTTACGTTTTCTGTGAGCAGGAAAAGCACAAGGAATACGCCCACTTTCTGTCGTTGATCCACCATCACCCGCGGGTGGAAGCGATTATGGAAAAGACCCATTTTATCGATTCCCGTTCGCTGTTGCGATGGGCACGTGATTTTGGGCCGATTTTCGGATTTGGATCGAACAACCAGTTGGTAACCATCGATATGGTCTATCGCGACCCGATGAAGTCGCTTGAAGAAGAGGCTTTGCAATTAGACGAGCCGCTCGATCCTTTGCGTGATTTTTTCAATCTCCATGGGGACGCCATGCCGGCGGAAGTTGCGGCGCTACTTGAATTTGAATACGAGATTCCGGTGGATATCGTACGCCCCCCGGTATCTATGGATGGGGGTGATTTCATTAGTGATGGGCAAGGAAACGTATTCGTTTCCAGGCAAACACTGGTTCGAAATGGTGGCAACCGATCCGAGCTGGAAAGCGTGTTCGTTCGTTATTTTGGGGCCAAGAAATTGCATATTCTGGAAGCCCTTCCAGGCAGGACGGTCCCTCACCTCGATATGATCGTGAAATTTCTGGATCACGAAACCATCGTACTACCCGATTTCAAGATTTCGAAGGAAGCGCCCATCAATCCTTATCATGCTGGACTGATCCGTGGGGCCCGTTCGGTTCTCGACAAAAACGAACGCTACCTACGAAAGCATTTTCCCAATCATAAGTTTCTTAAAATGCCGATGCCTCCCATCCTTTTCAAAAGCAGAGAGGAAATCGTACGCCAGGCCAAACAGTCCTTTGTCAAGGTGGTCGCTTTGGACAAGGGAATCGTATTAGCGGAAAAGATCAATCGGCTCACGGATCCCCAACTGGTGGATCTCGAGAAAACGGTGCTAACGACGATTCGAAAGGAATTGCCCACAGCGGATCTCAGTACCCCCGAATCGCTGGATGTAGTTTTACGGTACTACGGTCAACTGCCGCTCGACGCCTTTATCGATCGTTATTCGGAACCGGCGACTCGGTACCGATCCTATATCAACAGCGTATTTCTTCACAACGAAGAGGGTCGGCAGGCGTTTTTGGTACCGCAATTCACATCATCGGATGCCGCCGAAGGCGCGTTGCTCAAAGAGTGGGAAAGTGAGGTTGAGAGCGTTTATCGAACTGCCTGGCCGGAAGCAAATATACACTGGATTAATTGCGACTCCATGGTCTCAGAACTAGGATTTATTCACTGCGCGACCCTCACGGTACCGCTTTTGAACGCGGAGTGAATCCAATTAACCACCTCGGGTTAAATTGCTTGAGGCTGGGCGAAGATCCCGACGCGTTGGTGACTTTGTTGCTGAATTGGGTAGCGGGGGATCTCCGATCGCCCATTTATGGTTCTTAAATGTGGGCACTCGGAGATTGCCCGCTACCTTTAAAGCCTCGCGATGTGAGAGAGTAGGAGCTTGCTTGTGCCATGCCGCGTAGGCGATTCAGAACATCACTTCGCTCGCCGCTTTAGGTACACGATCTTATTTAGCCGCAAAAAGTCGCAGAAAGCGCAAAGATGCTACTGGCTGCGTGAGAGGGCAAATTTTCTTATTTCGAGTTTAGCGGATCCGAAGTTAATCAAAAGTCCATGTTCCATGCCAGAACTTCGAAGGTATCCAAGAAGCTGGGCCACGTGTTCATCGGCGAGACGTTTGCAGGCTTTCAGTTCTATGACGAGCATGTCATCAAACACAAGGTCGGCGAAGAATTCACCAAGGACAGTTCCATCTTCATCGCTCACTGAAAGCGGGTGTTGTTGTTCGACTTTGAGACCTAACTTGTTGAGTCTATTGTAGAGCCCGTTTTCGTAGACCTTCTCAAGAAGTCCGTTTCTCAAGTAATTATGAAGAGCGAAAGAAGTTTCACGAACTTGATCGCATAGATGAAATATTTCTTTGTCAGATTTCATAGCAAGATTGGGGTTAGTTAGGGATTTTTGCGTATTCTGCGCCTTTTTGCGGCAAGAGAAGTTCTAATCTCAACGTCCTGGTTGGGCAAATCGCTTGCGGTAGATTCGGGGGGACTCGCCAATGGAGTTGCTGAAGAACCGGGAAAAGGCGGAGAGGGTCGTGAATCCCAGCTCGAAGGCGATGTCGGTCAGGCTTAGGTTTGGGTTTTGCAGGTAGAGGATGGCTTGGTGAGCGCGGTAATTTTTGAGGTAGGCACCGAGGCTAATGTTGAAGTGCTGTCGAAAGTGTGCCCGGAGGTTGCTTTCGGACATGTGCAAGGCCCGAGCAATGTCCGAAACACTTTGCAGCGTATCGGAATTTTTCGTGAGAAATTCCTGTATTGAGTTTATCAATTCGGTCGATGCGCGTCTTGCGGTTGATTGCTGGGAAATCGCGACTTTGGGTCCGCCATGGAGACGCTCTCGGAGGTGGTTGATGAGGGCAGCCGATTTGATGATCAGACGGCGATTGGTCCGCGGAGTGTCGGGTTCGCGGTAGTCTTGAAGGATCAAGTTCAGCTGTTCGATCGCGTCTGAATCCAGGTTGATGAGCCGGTTGCGAAAGGACTCCATCACCACGGGGTTCTGCAACTCAAACGTGAGGAGAAGCCATACGATATTCGATTTGGAAATATCGGAATAGTAGTGGAACTGGTAGGGGAAAATCAGAAATCCTTGGTCCGGGCGGATCCTCCATTGAATCCCGTCGACCGTAACGCTCCCTTCAGTCATCAGGTTAAAGATGAGGACAAATCGGTGATGGGGATAGGCATCGAAGCTTCGGCGTTGCAGTTCTTGCGACGTGCGTCGGGAAAATAGGATGATATTGCTCGGGACGCAAATATCCACCGAAGACCGGCCATTGAAATAGTCGTCCGGAGGTCCGAGTTCGAGGGAATTTTGTATTAAAGGGAGACGCATTTATACCACATGGCAAAAGGTTTGATGAAGTGGTGCAGGCAGAAACGGGTGCAGCGCAAGGCGGCGAACCGCTTGCGACACGGGTGTCGGATGCGGTTCGCTAACGCCGCGACCTCCCGTTTCTGCCGCATCCCCTTCGGGGACGGGAGCCAGAGAGGCCGTAGCGGCGTTGTTTGTCCCCACCGGGCCACAAGCCCGCTCGGGGACAAGCCGCCTGGCTCTGGCCGCTCTGGCCCTACGCCACTTTATCAAATCTTTTGGCATGTGGTATTAGACAAAACTGCAAAGTATTGAGCAAACAATGGAAAGTTTTTGCTATCTGAACAATGCTATTGTATGCGGCTAACCTTAAATATGGCTCGAGAAGAAGAACAATTTGAGCGAATCCCCACGCATATTTGTCGAGATTCGGAAGAAGCCGCCTCTACCGTAGCGGGTGAGATAGCGGCATTGATCCAAGAGAGGGCGAAAGCCGGACGAAATGTGGTGCTAGGTTTAGCGACGGGATCCACTCCGCTACCCGTTTACCGTGAACTCGTGAGACTCCACAAGGAAGAGGGGTTGAGTTTTCGCAATGTTATCACCTTCAACCTAGATGAGTACTTCGGTCTGTCCGACGATCATCCCGAAAGCTACCATCAGTTCATGTGGGAGCGGTTGTTCAAGCATGTCGACATTCCCAAGGACAACGTGCATGTACCTTCCGGTACCTTGTCCCGTTCAGAAGTATACGCGTTTTGCGAATCCTATGAGAAGGCGATCAAAGACGCGGGCGGTCTCGACTACCAGATTTTGGGAATCGGGCGGACAGGCCATATTGGATTCAATGAACCAGGCTCAACCCGAGATTCAATTACGCGATTGGTTACGTTGGACTCGCTGACTCGATTGGACGCGGCGAGAGACTTCCTTGGAGAGGCGAATGTTCCGCTGTACGCGATCACCATGGGAGTGGGGACGATTCTAAAAGCGCGAAAGCTCGTATTGATGGCTTGGGGACAGTCTAAAGCGTCGGTAGTACAGGCTGCGGTTGAGGGGAAACCCAACGAGAATTTGCCAGCGAGTCTTTTGCAAGGTCACTCGGATGTCCGGTTTTTCGTTGATAGCACGGCAGCAGAGGAACTTATTCGCATAAAGCTGCCCTGGCTGGTTGGGACTGTGAAGTGGGACCCTCGCACGATCCGCAAGGCGGTGCTTTGGCTTTCCAACACGGTCAAGAAGCCCATTCTAAAGCTTCAAGAGTCCGACTACAACGAAAACGGACTCGGGGATCTTCTGATTCATTCCGGTCCCGCGTATGATCTCAACATCATCGTTTTTAATCAGACGCAGCATACGATTACGGGTTGGCCCGGAGGTAAACCAGATGCGGATGACAGCCATCGTCCTGAGCGAGCGAAGCCCTTCCCCAAACGAGTGCTCGTCCTAAGCGCGGAGCCTCACGAGGACATCCTCTGTATGGGTGGCACGGTCCATCGACTGAAAGACCAAGGTTCGCATGTAACCTTGGCTTATATGACCTCCGGCAATTTGGCGGTTCCGGACAACTTGGCCAAGCAAACGCTGGCCCTCATGACGGAGCTGGAGAAGGAGATGTCCTTTAGTCAGGGGGATGGCCCAAGCTTGGGGCAGTTCGCCGAGGTTATTCTTAAGAGTATAGAGGATAAGAAAGAATCGGAGGCGGATTCGGAATCCACGCGGCGGATTAAGGGGTTTGTGCGGAGAAACGAAGCCCGAGACGCGGCCCGAATCCTAAAAATCGATACAAGTTCGCAAATCTTTCTCGACCTGCCCTTTTACGAAAAGGGACGCTACCGCAATTTTTCTACGGACGAGGAAGACGTGGACATTTTAGTGAAATTGCTGGAAAAGGAAAAACCACATCAGATCTATATCAGTGGAGGCCTAGCGGATCCGGGATCTGTAGCGGGAGTTTGCTATCGTTTGTTTTGTCAGGCAATGAAGCGGGTCAAACGCAAGGACTGGATCAAAGATTGCCGTGTTTGGAGTTATCGAGGGGTAGGGCAGGAATGGCCGTTATTCGAGATCGACATGGCGGTCCCGCTTAGTCCGGGAGAACTGGCGTCAAAGATTGAGGCGAGTTTTCAATACCGGTCTCAGAGAAGCCAATACCCTTTTCGAGCGGCCTCGCACCGTGAAATCTGGCAAGAGACTGACGAGATCAACCGTTCGACGGCGGGGGCCTATGATGCGGTGGGAATGGCGGAATACGAAGCGATCGAGTCCTTTAAGGGAATCGAACTAGCGTCACTATTAGAGTCTTGAAACGGGGAGAATCGATTAAGGTGCCACTTTTTTATAATCAGGATGCAGACGTTTGGCTCAGGGATGATATGTCTGTGGATGAGGCTCTCGATAGAACCACTCACTTGGGAATTGGCGCTCACCAAGACGATCTGGAGTTTATGGCCTATGAGGGCATCGCAGCCTGTTACAACCGAGACGATCGCTGGTTTTCGGGTATCACGGTGACAGATGGACGAGGGAGTTCCCGGACAGGACCCTTCGCTAACCATAGCGATGAGGAGATCCGTGAAGTCCGAAGAGAGGAGCAGCGAACGGCGGCTGAAATCGGCCACTATTCCGCTCAGTTTCAACTGGATTATCCGAGTTCGCTTTTGAAGGGGAAGGGGCGACCTCAAGTAACGGAAGATATCCTTAATGTATTGGAAAAGTCCCGACCGGATGTGGTTTATCTGCATCAGCCCGCTGACAAGCACGATAGTCACATTGCCGTTTTAGTATGCAGCATTGAAGCCCTGCGCCGGGCGGCTGCAACTCACATTCCTGAACGGGTGATCGGCTGCGAAGTCTGGAGGAGTCTGGATTGGCTGGATGATTCGGAAAAGGTAGCGATGGTTTGTGATGCGTATCCAGACTTGGCGACCCAACTATATGCGGTTTTCGAGTCTCAGATCGCGGGTGGAAAACGGTATGATTTGGCGGTTGAAGGTCGAAGGCGAGCCAACGCGACCATGTTTGACTCTCATGGATCGGACGTCTTTCAATCGGTTGTCTGGGGAATCGACTTGAAACCGCTCGTGGTGAATCCGGATCTTTCAATCGAAGCCTTTATCCTAGAAAAAATCGGGCAGTTATCCCAAGATGTAAAAGATCGGGTTCAGAAATATTCCTAATGAGTAATGAAAAGGACAATTTAAGGGGCATCCTTGTCGGATGCGGGTTTATGGGTGGTATGCACGCCCAGATCTACAAGAGCTTGCCGAATGTAGAGCTTGTGGCAGCGGTCGACGACCGAATTGAGGCGTCCCAGGAGAAATTGGAAAAGCTGGGTTGTCCCGCTCCGGTATTCGCAGAATTGAGCGATGCCTTGGCGGCGGTCGATTGCGATTTCGTGGATGTGTGCATGCCGACGTTTTTGCACAAGAAATACGCGATCGAGGCAGTCGAAGCGGGCAAGGCTCTTTTTTGCGAAAAGCCGCTCGCTTTGACGGTGGAAGAAGCGGATGCGATTATTAGCGCCGCGAAAGCGAATGGGACGTTTGCCCAGGTCGGACATTGCCTTCGCTTCTGGCCGGAGTACATGCGCTTTATGGAGTATCATAAAAGCGGTGACGGAGGGAAGTTGTTGAGCCTGAGTCTAGCCAGACGGGCGGGTCGCCCAGATTACGGAATTGAGAATTGGCTGAACGACGAATCGAAATCCGGAGGTGCGGCTCTGGATCTGCACATTCACGATACAGATTTCGTACTGGCTTTGTTGGGACAGCCGAATTCAGTCGCGAGTCGCGTGACGCGTGACTTTAGCGGTCCGGTTCACGTGTTTAGTTTGATGGAATATGACTCGCTGACTGTATGTTCGGAAGGCGGTTGGAACTATCCAAAGAACTGGGGATTCCAGATGGCGTTTCATGCGGTCTACGAAAATGCCGTTCTCGATTTCGATTCAGCTAATGGGAAAGGTCTGACGATATGCCAAGGCGAGGAAGCTCCCACACCTTTAGATGTCGTTCAAACCAATGCGGGCGAATCCCAAAGCGGTGAGGGCAATGTCTCGGATTTGGGGGGCTACCTGAACGAGTTGAAGTATTTTGTGAATTGCCTGAGCGGAGGAATTCCTCCGGCAATCGCGACCTTGGAGGATGCTCGTGAATCGTTGGCCCTAACGCTCAAGGAGATTGAATTGGGGGAAGGAAAAGGGTAATCATCTGAATTCTTAGGGCTGGCACTGGAGTCAGGCCGCGATCGAAGAATTTTACCGATTGGGCAAAGCGGCATGGCGTCGGCGCCAGTCCTACATTAAAATACAAGAAAGTCTCATGAAGAAATCTATAAGCATTTGGTCCTTTTACGGGGACTGGACATTGAAAGAAAAAATGAAGCTGGCCAAGGATGCCGGATTCGAAGGCATCGAGCTCGATGTGAGCGGAGACGGCCCCATTACCTTGGATAGTGACGAAGACGCGATCGCCGCGATTGGTTCACTGGCAGCGGATTCTGGCCTGACTTTGAGTGGGTTGGCTACGGGGATGTATTGGGAATTCAATCCTGCCAGCGAAAATGCCGAAACGCGAGCTCAAGCCGAAGCAGTATTGGAAAAGCAAATTCGTGTGGCGTCGCAATTGGGGATCGATGCGATATTGGTGGTTCCGGGCTCGGTGGGAGCCGACTTTATTCCGGGCTGCGAGGAGCTGTCCTACGATAAGGTGTGGGATCGGGCGACTGATTTCATTTCGAACGCGCTTCCGTTAGCGAAAGAGTTGGGAGTGGACATCGGTATTGAGAATGTGTGGAACAAATTTTTGTTGAGCCCTCTGGAAATGGCTCGATTCATCGATCAGTTTGACGATGCCCGCGTCGGGAGCTATTTCGATGTGGGGAACGTACTCGCCACGGGCTATCCCGAGCACTGGATTCCGATTTTGAAGGATCGAATCCGTCGGGTTCACGTGAAAGACTATCGAAGAGCGGTAGGATCGGTGGACGGATTTGTTGATCTGCTCTCAGGGGATGTCAATTGGCCAGCAGTGGTCCAGTCACTTAAATCGATCAACTATTCCAGCTGGGTGGCGGCTGAAATGATTCCTCCTGTTCCCTTTTATAAGTATGCTCCTGAGACTTTGATCGACAATACCTCTCGGGCAATGGACAGTATATTCGGTCTCGCTTGACCCTCCGATTTTAGCCTCTCCCCAATATGCAACTTACAAATCTCGATTGGATCATAATTGGCGTTTATTTTCTCGCGGTGGTATTGATTGGCGTCTTTGTCGCCAAGATAGCCGGGAAGAATGCCTGGAATTTTTTCCTTGGGGGAAGAGAGATGCCTTGGTGGTTGCTGGGAGTATCGATGGTAGCGACGACTTTCTCAACGGATACTCCAAACCTCGTCACGGATATTGTACGTCAAAACGGAGTGGCGGGAAACTGGGTCTGGTGGGCCTTTCTGGTAACCGGTATGGTGACGGTATTTCTTTATGCCAAACTATGGAGGCGTATGGACGTATTGACGGACATCGAGTTCTACGAAGTTCGATATACCGGAAAGAGCGCCGCGTTTTTGCGCGGCTTTAGAGCTCTCTATCTCGGGGTCTTTTTCAATATCATGATCATGGCGTCGGTCTCCCTAGCCGCGATCAAGATTGGGGGCGTCATGCTAGGATTTAGTCCTTTACAATGCATTTTGGGCGCCTCTGCGGTTACGGTAGTGTTCTCGTCCTTGGGAGGTTTTAGGGGAGTTGTTTTCACCGACTTCCTGTTGTTTATAGTGGCCATGATCGGTTCTGTGGGGGCTGCTTTTTTCGCTATCGGGCATGCGGATATTGGATCGCTGGGAGCCTTGCTCGAGCATCCAAACGTCGCTGACAAGATCGGGTTTTTTCCAACGGTCGAGCGGGACGCTTCAGGGGCTTTGACGGATGAGAACCTAAACCTTTGGATGACCTTGCTTGTGATCCCGTTGGTTGTCCAGTGGTGGAGCGTCTGGTATCCGGGTGCGGAGCCAGGTGGCGGTGGTTACATCGCTCAGCGTATGCTGGCGGCGAAGAACGAGCGTCAGGCGACCGGCGCGGTTCTATTTTTCAATTTTGCCCACTATGGATTGCGTCCTTGGCCTTGGATCTTGGTGGCGCTTGCCTCACTAGTTGTGTTCCCCACGCTAGAGAGTATTCAGGTGGCGTTTCCCGATGTAGATCCAAGCGTTTTGGGTCATGACCTTGCCTATCCAGCGATGCTAACCTTTCTGCCTAGTGGCTGGATGGGTCTCGTGCTTGCGTCGTTGGTGGCCGCCTACATGTCGACGATTTCGACTCACTTAAACTGGGGGTCCTCCTATGTGGCGAACGATTTTTATAAACGGTTCGTTAAGCCGAAAGCGAGTGGGAAGGAACTGGTACTGGTTGGGCGGATATCAACCGCGGTGTTAATGGTATTTGCCGGTTGGCTGGCGCTTAATTTGAAGAGCGCTCTCGATACGTTTCAAATCTTGCTTCAGGTCGGCGCGGGTACAGGACTTCTTTTCATCCTCCGCTGGTTCTGGTGGCGAATCAATGCATTCAGCGAGCTGGCGGCGATGATTGCTTCCTTCATTATCGCGGTTACATTCAAAGTGGTGGATCCCGGATGGGCTTGGTGGGTAGAGCTCATCAGTGGTATTGGAATGACGACGGTCATTTGGGTAACGGTCACTCTCGTAACCCCTCCGAGCGAAATGAAGAATTTGCTTATGTTCTACAAGCGGGTCAGCCCTGGAGGCAACGGATGGAATCCCGTGCGTGAACAATCCAAGACTTTCCTTCCCAGACCCGAGGCCCTGTGGCCGCAGATTGCCCAAGCCCTTATGGGTATCGTCTCCGTATACGGCTTTCTTTTTGGAATTGGAAAACTGATTTATGGGGAATATGGAATGGGCCTAATCCTTCTCGTGGTAGCGATCGGTTTGGCTGTGAAACTAATCACTGCAAAAAATGTGGGAGGTGGATCGAAAAGCATGTTTGATACATAACATTTGGATAAAGAATAAAACAGAAAGTTTTCAACTAATATGAACAGTGAAGATAGTTCGCGTCGCAATTTCGTCAAAATCATAGGCGCATCGGCGACTGGAATCGTGGCCGGTTGCGCGGTCGCAAAGAAGAGTGAAACGCCCTCTCGTAGAGCAGGCGCCAAGTATATGGGCGACTTTGTCGCTCCAAAACTGGACACTGTGCGTTGCGCCTTTATCGGTGTGGGAGCACGAGGGAGTGGGCACAACAGTCAGATCGCGGAAATCGAAGGTACTGAAGTGGTTGGAATCAGCGACCTGTACGAAGATCTAGCGAAGAAAGCCCAAAGCAAGAGCGTGGCGGCGGGCAAGGGAGAGCGGCATCAAAACATTAAGTTGTACTACGAAAATGGTGATAGCTGGAAGCAAATGCTTCGCGAGCTAAAGCCTGACATGGTAGTCATTGCCACTCCATGGAAGTTGCACGCTCCGATGGCAATTGAGGCGATGAAGGCAGGAGCGCACGCGTTTGTTGAAGTTCCCTTGGCTCTGACCAATCAGGAAATGTGGGATATCGTGGATACATCGGAATCGACCGGCAAGCACTGTATGATGATGGAGAATGTCAACTACGGACGCGAAGAGTTGATCTATCTTAATATGTGCCGACAAGGGTTGATTGGCGAGTTGCTGCACGCCGAAGCATCATACATTCACGAACTGCGTGGCCAAATGAACAGTGAACGCAGTACGGGCTCTTGGAGAACCTACCATTACGCAAATCGTGATGGGAACTTGTATCCCACCCATGGTCTTGGCCCAGTGGCGCAATACATGAATCTCGCTCGTGGAGACGACAATTTTGGGAGACTCGTTTCGTATTCAACGCCCGGTCGAGGACGCAGTCTGTACGCGAAAGAGAACTTTCCGGCCGATCACAAGTGGAATAAGATCGATTTCAAAGGGGGTGACCTCAATACGTCGATCATCAAAACGAATTTGGGTCGAACCGTAATGGTTCAATGGGACGAAACCAGTCCTCGACCCTACTCTCGTCACAATTTGATACAAGGGACCAATGGGACGCTAGCGGGGTTTCCCACTCGAGTGGCTTTAGAAGGAGGAGTAGACGGGGCGACCGACAACCACCACAAGTGGGCGGAAGGAGAGCAATTGGAAGCGATTTTTGCAAAGTATGAACATCCTCTATACAAGCGCCTCGGAGAACTTGCTAAAAAGATGGGAGGCCATGGGGGAATGGATTTTATCATGCGCTACCGTATGATTGAGTGTCTGCGTCTCGGACAGCCACTGGATCAGAACGTTTATGAAGGCGCGTTTTGGAGCGCAGTATCACCGCTCAGCGAAAAATCGGTTGCGGAAGATGGAGCCCCTCAGGTGTTTCCCGATTTTACGCGAGGAGAGTGGAAAGATACGAAGCCTTTGGATATTGTTGGGTAATAAAGTAGTTCAGTGCTTCAGCCTGAACAGGAAAGATTGAGAAAGAAAAATGGCTCAGGCTGAAGCACTGAACTAAAGATAAAAGTAGACTAATTATGAAATCGATTCTCTTAATTTCGGTCGTAGCGATCCTGCAATTGCAATCAGTCTATTCAGAGAAACCAAACATCGTCTATATTCTCGCGGACGACTTGGGATACAATGAACTGGGTTGCTATGGGCAGGACAAGATTGAAACGCCCAACATCGACGCCTTGGCGGCGAGTGGAATTCGATTCACCCAACATTACTCAGGCTCCCCGGTTTGCGCGCCATCACGTTGTGTTCTCATGACCGGGAAGCACACAGGTCATGCCTACATTCGTGGTAATGACGAATGGGGGGAGCGTGGAGACACTTGGAATTTCGCGAAGGCGGTCGAAGATCCGAATTTGGAGGGTCAGCGCCCGCTTCCAGTCGGAACCAAAACGATTGGTTCCTTGTTGCAGGGAGTTGGATACAAAACGGCCATTGTCGGTAAATGGGGACTGGGTGCGCCCCTTACGAATAGTATCCCAACCAAGATGGGATTTGACTTTTTCTACGGGTACAACTGTCAGCGCCAGGCGCATACTTTCTATCCCAAACACCTTTGGAAAAATGAAGAAAAGGATTGGCTGGAAAACGAATTAGTCGTTCCGGGAACGAAGCTGGCAGAAGGAGCAGATCCAAACGATCCTGCGAGCTATTCGAAATACCGGTTAAACGATTATGCGCCGGAGCTCATGCTCGATGAGGCCTTGGGCTTTGTGAGGGAGAATAAGGAAAGCCCATTCTTTTTGTATTTCGCTTCGCCTATTCCTCATGTTCCACTGCAGGCCCCAGAGAAGTGGGTTGAATATTACCAGAAAAAATTTGGACCCGAAGAACCTTACCTTGGCAACAAGGGATATTTTCCTGATCGGACCCCCCGAGCGACCTATGCAGCGATGGTATCCTATTTGGATGAGCAAGTAGGCGACATTGTCAGCGAACTGAAAAAACTGGGATTGTACGAAAACACGCTCATTCTATTTTCCAGCGACAATGGTCCGACCTACAATGGAGGGAGTGACTCCGCCTACTTTGACAGTGCCTCGCCTTTCAAAAGTGAATACGGTTGGGCGAAGGGTTTTTCAACCGAAGGGGGCATTCGCGTTCCGATGATTGCCAGTTGGGAGGGCACTATCAAGGGAGGACGAACTTCTCAGCATGTGTCCGCCTTTTGGGACGTGCTCCCCACGCTGTGCGAGCTTTCTGGCGCCTCAGTTCCTTCGGATGTGGACGGACTCAGCTTTGTCCCTACTCTACTAGGGGAACCGCAAGAGCCTCATGAATTCCTATATTGGGAATTTCCCGCCTACGAGGGACAGCAAGCAGTTCGCATGGGAGATTGGAAAGCCCTGCGAAAAGGAATTTTCAAAGGAAACATGGATCTGGAATTGTATAACCTGAAGACTGACCCAAGGGAGCAATTTGACGTTTCCAAAGAGAATCCGAATGTCGTGGCAAAGATCGAAGCGATCATGAAGACCGAACGCGAACCCGCGGTTTTAGAGCGCTTCAAAATTAAGCAGCTAGGGGATTAATCGAATTTTTTGTGTGCTCGTAAGCTCGAGCTTTGTAGATTGATTAATGGCTATGGAGATGCGAATGAGTCGGATAGTGTTTTGGAGTGCCCTGTTTCTTGGATTAATGGTTAGCCCGCTTTCGCTTCAAGCAAGCGAGGAGATCGCGATTTGGGAAGGAGAGGCACCCGGAACACAAGGGAGAATGAATCATGAACAAGTAGTTAATGAGCGGGTACGAATGGTATATCAGCCGTCACTAACGATACATTTGCCTCCGAGAGAGTTCGCGACCGGCACTGCAGTTTTGGTGTGCCCTGGGGGTGGGTACAAGCACTTAGCGATTCAGAAGGAAGGTCACCAAATTGCGGCTTGGCTAAACACAATGGGGGTTGCGGCGTATGTGTTGAAGTATCGACTGGATCGGGAGGAGGCACTGCAAGATGCTCAAGAATCAATTAGATTGATTCGGCGCCGGTCAAAGGAATGGTCTGTGAAGTCTAATCAGGTAGGAGTGATGGGTTTTTCTGCGGGTGCCCATTTGGCAGTGAATTTGACGATGAGCTCTAGTGTAGCGAGTCGCCCCGATTTTATAGTGCCTGCCTACTTTTCGCAAAAAGGCTTGGATCTGGAAAAATTCAATTCTAAGAATGCGCGACCAGCGTTTATCGTTGGGGCAAGCGATGACGAGTCAACGCCCCCTGCAATGGCGATTGCTCTGTATCAGAAATTATTAGGGCAAAGCGTTCCCGTTGAGTTACACTTATTCGAGAAAGGGGGCCATGGTTTTGGTTTGGCCAAAACTCGAGGTGCAGTGGTCAGTTGGACTAAGTTGTGCGAAGACTGGATGGGAGGTCGTGGCTTGCTAGACGTACCTAATCAAGGTAGATGAAAGTCGTTTCCACGCGTTACGTATCGGAATCAGAGTCTTTTCGCTTTCTGAAGAAACTGTAGTTGACGAAGTAGGACATGCCGAGTAATGCACCCGCTTGGCGTAGTGCCCGCATCGAACCGACTGCTGATCGGATCGACGAGGACTTCGGCTCGTCGATCGTGAAGAGTATCGATACCGTGAGAAGAATCAAAGTGTGATGGATGGCGGAGAACGTGTGAAATATTCCCAGGATATCATCGCTGCGAGCCTGTACCCATTCGATAGCAAATCCTCCGGCAATGGGAGAGAGGGCTCCTGCAAGTGATGTCGCTGCTAGATTCAGGCTGATCGCGGCGGTTTTCGCTTCGCGGGGAACGAGTTTGAGAATCATGGCGAAGGAGCCAAAAAGGAAGGCCGAGCCAAAGATCCCTCCCGAGGCGAAAATCAGGTAGACGAGCCATTTGGATTCCGGCGACGTCCAGAAAAACAGGTACCCATTAACCATCCAAAAGGAAAGGGAGATAATTAGACTGGGACGACAGCCATGTTGGTCGATTAGCCTTCCCCAAAGCGGCATGGAAAGCGCCCCTGTAATTGTGGCTATGGTGACCGCATATCCGACTTGGTTGGGAGCCATTTCGAGCGACTGCAAAAGAAATACTGGGAAAAAGGGTCCCATGAAGTTTGCGGTCAGACCAAACGCGGCTCCGAACATTATAAAGCGGAAGAGCGACTTGTGTTTCAGGATGATTTTAAATTTCGAGAGAAGGGTACCCTCTCGGTCGAGCGAGGCTTCCTCTCGGGAATAGATGTTTTGTTGAAGGTAAATTGAATAAGCGCGGAGGAGAATGCCGATCGCGATGATCCACTGAAAGGCTCTTGTGAGATCCGCTTGACTAAAGGCTTGGATGGTCTGGCTTGCGATCAGGAGAAAGGCGACTGTGCCACATTGAAGAATCCGATTTCTTCTTCCCAGGTACTTGCCTCGGGACTTCATGGGTAGCCACTCCTGAATCCATGACGCCCAGCTGATATTGATTATGGCAAACGCAAAGCTAGAAGCTCCAAATAGTGAGATCATGAATACGACTGCGGGCCAACTTCCGTCCTGGGGGATGTAGGGAAGCGCCCCAGCTAGAATTGCCCAGCAAAGTAGGTGCACCCATGAAAAGGCGAGGCAGATGCCTTTTTGCGATGCGCGCCGTGTCATTGCCGGAATCGCAAAGAGTTGTAGAATGTTGCACCAGGCCGGTAGGGAAGCGATAATCCCGTAGCTTCCAGCAGAGATATTCAGAAGATCTGTAGCGAGGCTAGCTACAAGAAAATTGCCTGGCATCGTCATGAATACTAGTGGCATGGCAACGACTCCCTCGATAATAGAGAGACGCATGTTGTTTCGCAACTTTGAGGGAGCGTATTCTTGGAACGGCATCGCAGTATTAGTCTAGCCCTAGTTCCATTTGGCGAGAATGGATCTGGTGCCAAGTTTTAAAATCTACTGGGGCGGCTAAAAGACTGATTGTGCTCTCTAAATCATCTTTTTGTTACAGATCCGAGTCGCCCGGGTATTAGTTCGGTTTTGGTAATTCGGCTCTACTGATTTAGGTACTCAGGACTTCCGGAGGTATTGAGCTGTTGCGAGATGGGTTTCTTCGATCCTTTGAAACTTTTCCAAAATTGCGGATGACTGAAATCTGTCGGCAGCAATTTTTGTCACCGATGGCATGGCTGCTTGTAAAGATTCCAGATGTTCCGTAGTACTTTTTCCTATGAAGCCTCGATTTGTTTTCAAAATTGGCATCACGCTTGGTGTTCTCGTTGCTAGCGTCGCAAGCTCTGTCGCTAAGCCCAACGTATTATTCATCATGACGGATGACCTAAACTGCGATCTCGGCAGCTATGGGCATCCACTGGTTCAGTCGCCAAATATCGATCGGCTCGCCAATGAAGGGGTGCTTTTTGAAAACGCTTACTGCAACTATCCGATTTGCGGTCCTTCGAGGGCGAGTTTCATGACAGGTTTGTATCCGGAGCAAAATGGAGTGACTGTTCTGCGGCGAATGTTTCGCAACTACGTCCCAGACGCGGTAACCCTTTCCCAGCACTTCATGGCAAATGGATATACGGCCGCTCGGGTTGGAAAAATCTACCACTATGACAATCCGAGAGGAATTGGGACCGATGGGCATGACGATCCTGCTTCGTGGGATGTGAAGATCAACCCCCGTGGGCGTGACAAGGAAGAGGAGGACAAAATCTTCTCGCTCCGACCGGGAAGCTTTGGGGCTACGTTGAGTTGGCTCGCTGCGGACGGCACAGATGAGGAGCAGACAGATGGTATGGTAGCGACCGATTCGATCCGGTTGCTAAATCAGTATGCGGAAGCAGAAGAGCCCTTTTTCCTAGCGGTTGGATTCTATAAACCGCATACTCCCTACGTTGCCCCAAAGAAGTATTTCGACTTGTATGATCCGTCCGAAATCACCGTGCCACGGATTCCAGAGGGTTATTTGGATACGCTTCCAGAACCCGCCCGGAAATCGGTTACTGCGTTTAAAAACCAAATCGACCTGCCGGAGGAAACGGCTCGCAAGGCGATTCATGCCTACTATGCGACGATCTCCTTTGTGGATGCTCAGATCGGACGTGTTATGGACGCTATCGAAAATCTAGGCTTAAAAGAAGATACCATTGTGCTCTTCAGCTCAGACCATGGCTATCACATGGGTGAACATGGGCACTACCAAAAGAACACCCTTTTTGAAAATGCGGATAGAGTGCCCTTGATCATTTCCGCTCCGGGGATCACGCAATCCGGTGAGCGGGCACAAGGATTTGCTGAGATGATCGACTTTTACCGTACCTTGAGTGATTTGGCAGGACTGTCGCCACCGCCGGACTACGTGAAAGGAATCAGTCTGAAGCCCGTACTCCGGGATGTTTCAAACACGGTCCGCTCCAATGCCTTTACCCAGTTGATAAACGGATACACGCTGCGGACCGATAATTTTCGGATTACGCAATGGAAAACCGATGATCCGGACAATCTGGAATTGTATGACCGACGGAAGGATCCAGAGGAGATGGTAAACGTCGCTCGAAATCCGGAGTACGGGGAGGAGCTTGAATACTTGCTCAAAGCGCTGAAGAGCCGGATTGCCGATGCAACCGCTCGGCCGACTGGGCTCGCCTTCACTCCTCCCGATCCTAGCGACAAGGGTGTCCAGAAGACCTACGACTAGGACTGAGGTCTCAAGTTGAAAGGCGATTCCGGACCAAGCCAGATGGAAAAGTAGATGCGGTGAAAATCGCCACCCGGAACTTCGTGGATGACGTCGCCATTCAGCAGGAGAGAGGTGCCCTTGCCGGGATCGTAGCGTAGCGTGTAGCGGTCGCCGCGACCGACATCGCGGTAAGCCGCGTTCAGTTCTTCGATTTGGGACTCAAGTTTCGCTAGTTCCTCAGGCGAGACACTTTTCCTGAGAATTTTATCCGCTGCTCAGACGAGTTGTTCGCTACCGATTTTGCGAGCGTATTCAAATTCTAGTTCTTTGGGAAACTCGTCGAGCGGATCGCGACTTATAGCATCTATCGGAGCTCTAAACGTGGCATCGAAGACGTGAAAGATCCTGCTCACTTTGAAGCGAGTGGAAGACAGCTCTTTGAGCTCTGTTGTGTTGCCCATCAAACCTTCCAGGGCGAGGGCCAGAATGGCGACGCTAAAGTAAAGTGGTTTCATTTTTCCTACCGCGGGGCTACAATCGCCAATTTGCTGAGCACCCAAATAACGGGATAGCCCAGATCGAGTTCGTACCAGCGTGTGGCGAAGTTGAGTCGGTTGGGATACTTATGATGGTTGTTTTGAAAGGTCTCGCCTACAAAAAAGATATCCCAAAGAAACGTATTACGAGATTGGTCGCCCGTATCGTAGTTCCGGTATCCATACTTATGTCCACACCAGTTTACAAAGGCTCCATGGATGGGACCCATAAGGAAATGGACGGGTAGCAAGGCGTACATCCAAAGGGGAGGACTGACCCATAGGTAGATAGCAATGTAGGCTCCACAGAAGACCAGCCGAACCCAGTGGCTGTTGCCGATCCGGTCAAGTCGATCCCAAGTGGGTAGCCCTTGAATGTCGGGAGAGCTGGATACGCGTTTACCGTTCTTGAACTCAAGGTAGATGCGACCCGTATTGATCATCATCGAAATCACATCCTTCATAAAGTGAGGCGAATGAGGATCGTGCTCGGTGTCGCTGTGCTTGTGATGTTCGAGATGGAGTTGAGCATAGGACTTCGGATGGAGAAACGAGGACCCCTGGGTGATGAAAGTGAACAGGTAGAAGAACCGTTCCCAAAACGGATTCATCCGAAACATCCTGTGCGCCATATAGCGGTGCAGGAAGAAGCTCTGCGCGAAGACGCTCGCGTACCAATGAGCCAAGAAAAAGCCGATAATGATCAGCATGCCAGTCCTTTTGTTCTCAAAATATCCGTTAAACTAAATTCGCTTACTCAAGACGTAGTGAGACACGCCCCATTCGGAACCATCCTTGTAGCCAAAGAGCTCAGAGCAAGCCAAGAAGAACAGACGCCATCGCCACATCCATTGTTTACTCTCTCTCGGACCGTAAACGGCGTCGAAGACCTTTTTTACTGCGTCCTCGTTCTGGTTCATGTTGTCTAGCCAAGCCTCTGCTGTCTTCTGGTAGTGTGTACCGTCTAGCAGCCACGAAGCGTCCTGTTTCAAGTGTTGGTCGAAACTGGGGAGCAGGTCGTGAGAAGGCATAATGCCACCGGTAAAGAATTGTCGTGCCATCCACTCCTTGGGATTGTTGGAGTCGTAGTCGTACGCGTATTGCCGATGAGAGAATACATGTATAAACATTTTGGCATCGTCATGCATCCAGGTGCTGATTCGCTCGAAGAGTTTCTCATAGTTGCGAGCGTGCTCTAGCATTTCGACAGAGACGATTCGGTCGAACACCATGTCGGGGCTGAACTCGTTTACGTCGCACGTAACCACTTTGAGGTTTTCGATCCCTCTCAGTGTTGCTTGCTCCCGAATATGGGTCGCTTGGCTGTGTGAATTCGACACGGCGAGGAAGTTGGAGTTCGGGTGTCGAGGGGCTGCCCACAGGGAAAATGATCCCCAGCCGCAACCAAGGTCGAGAACATTCTGATGATCCGTTAGTTGGGCCCGCTCATCGATTTGCTTCAACGCGGCTTCCTCAGCCGCTGCCAGGGATTCGCAGTCGCGAGGCCAGTAGGAGCAGCTGTATTTCAAATTGGGACCGAGAACGAGTTTATAGAAAGCGGCGGGCACTTCGTAGTGTTGCTCGTTTGCCTTGTCGGTATCCTGGGCAATGGGGCTCTCTTTTAGCCGGTCTAGAAACGCGTGGCGTTCCTCGGGTGTCTTTGAAGTTTCGATGGACAGTTTTTTGCCTACGCGCTGGCGGATGCCAAATCGAAGGAGCCAGTAGGGAAGGTGTCCGTTTTCAGCGAATGTTATTGCGTTCATAATGTTCTAAATAGCTTGGGTTAATTCAGGGATCTCTTGTTGAGAAGTCTTCTCCTTCTGCTCGAATTGGTAGGCGGTTTCATCCGCTCGGCCGAAGACCAGCTGGCATACGTTCACATGGCGTTGGAGAAAGCCAGCCTCGCAGTAGGCAAGGTAGTATTCCCATTTCCGTTTGAAGAAGTCGTCAAATCCCATTGGCTCGATCTCATCCCATTGATCGAGAAAACGGATACGCCATTCTTTCAAGGTGCGAGCGTAGTGCAGCCCAAAGCTTTCCATGTGGTACAGGTCCAATTGGCCGCTTGTTTCGGCATTCTCCAGCAGCGCGTGCGTTGAAGGGAGATGGGATCCTGGAAAAATGTGCTTTTGGATCCAGTCAACTCGATCCTTGTAGCCGTCATAGAGAGGATTGGGGCAGGTGATAACCTGAATTCCGGCGAGACCGTTGGGCTCTAGGAGCGCTTCGATCTGTTTGAAGTACTCGCCCAGATACTCTTGGCCAACCGCTTCCAGCATTTCGATAGAAACAATGCGATCGTAGGTGCCTTGGAGCTTTCGGTAATCTGTCATCGTTATATCGATACGATGATCCAGCCCCTCGTCTTTCACTCTTTGAGTAGCTCGGTCGAACTGCTCTTTGGAGATTGTGGTGCCTGTGACGCAGCAGTCGTAGCGCTTAGCGGCGTAAATGGCGAAGCCACCCCATCCGCAGCCAATTTCAAGGATATGGCTCGTGGAATCGATGCCAAGCTTGCGGCAGAGTCGATCGTACTTCTCTGCTTGGGCCTCCTTTAGGCTGGTTTCGTCACTCTCAAAGTACGCGGAAGAGTAGGTGAGACTCGGGTCGAGAAAAGTCTGGTAGAAGCGGTTGCCAAGGTCGTAGTGGGCGTGGATATTGTTGCGACTGCCCTCAACGTTATTCCGATTTCGATAGTGAAGTATTCCGGTCGCTAGGGAATTCACCTTTCGAATTAGGGAGGCGAAGTAGGGGCTGATGTTAGGAGCAATGTATTTGCTGTTGACGAGAAGCCATTCAAGGACTCCGGTAAGGTCATCGGAGCTCCAGTACCTTTTTTGGTAAGCCTCTCCTAGACCGATTCCTCCCTTGTGGGCCAGTTCGCTAAAAAATGCGTCGCTATGGACGTAGAGGTTCTGGATTTTCTTTCCATCGGGTTGTCCGCACACGATGCTGGTGCTGTCGGTCAGTGATAGGTTGAGTTGTCCGAGACGAGCTTTTTTCAAGCTCTTGATGATGACTTTTTTGTACAAGGACTTCATGTTCTAGTGTTCTTGGTAGGTTTCCTTTGCGAGGAAGGGGTGCTTGTTGGTCTGGAGATGCGGATTTTCGGATTTCCGAAAGTATGGGACTCCCTTCAGGTAAAGACGGAGCGCTTGCCAGTGGATCGCTCCTACGATCTTGAGGGTTAGCAGTGGAAATTGCAGTGCGCTCATTAGTAGGCTTTTGCCTGTTAAGGGGCGTTTTTTGCCTGTGAGTACACTGTTAAAGTAGGTTTCGCCATTCTTTGATTGACTGATGGCGATTCGCATATGCTCGCGAGGAGTTGCGATTTTGAAATGAAATTGAGTGTCTAGTTCGCTGAATGGGGAAACGTAGAAGTTCTTTAGGGAGTCGGTACGACAGCGGCCATCGGTTTGCGACTTCACCATGAAGAGTTTTTGCTCTTTGAACGTGTTTCCCACTTCAGCGATGGAGCATATGGGTGAACCGGTTTGGTCGGTTGCAAAGTAGAATGAAACGGGGTTGAATAAGTGCCCCCAGGTTCTCAAGTGAGTGAGTAAGTAAATTTTGCCTATAGGGTCTTCGATACCTTGCTCCTTTAGATAATTCTGAATGCTCGTTTTGAGATCCGTTTTTGAAGGATTGTAGTGATCGCTATCTCTGAACTCGTACGGGGCGAAACGGTTGTGTCCGATGAAGTTGTAGCTTCGGTCCAACAATTCGATCTCATCAAGGTCCAAGTAGAACATGAACAGTCCATACTTGAAGGAATGCCGCTTAGGAGCGGTACGTCGATGCATGACCTCGGATTTATACAGACACGAGTTCATGGTGATGTTTTTTGTGGTTGCTGAGATCGTCGACTACACTGAGGGCGGACCAGAGGGCATCCTCGTGGAATCCGTTTCTAAAGTAGCTGCCGCAGAAGCGGATTTTTCCGGAAGCATTGAGTTCGGGTAGTCGTGGCTGGGCTGAGATGGCAGCCGCATCGAATCGAGGATGCTCGTACCGCGCCTGCCAGTAAGTCTTCTCAGGATTGATCGATCCGGGGTAGTCTACACTGACGAAAAGGTTTTCTTTTGTATCGAGATTCTGGAGACTATTCATCCAGTAGTGCGTAGAAGACATGCTCTCTCCAAGGGCGTTCGTTTGATTTAGAACGTTCCAAGATGCCCACGCTTGTTTTGAGTGTGGCATTACCGAAGCGTCAGAATGCAGCTTCACGTGGTTCTTGTTGTACTGAAAGGCGGACAGCAATTGGCTTTGTAGTGAGCTCGGAGATTCCAGCAGACGTAGCGCTTGGTCCGCGTGGGTGGCGACGATGATGAAATCGTAGTTTTGCTTGTTTCCTGCTTCGTCGTAGAAGTAGGCGCATGAGGCATCTTGCCCGATGGCTTTGATATTTTGACTTAGGAGAGTTTTGTTAGGGAGTGCGGCGAGCAGCTTTTCTTTGTACTGATTGCTTCCACCTTCTACTGTTTTCCATTGGAGCTGAATCCCAACGCCGAGCATCTGATGATTCTTCATGAAACGCAGCAGTGGTAGCGCGGGAAAGTTTCGAATTTCCCCTCCGGGAGTGGACCAAATGGCTCCCGCCATCGGCAATACGAAATCGTTCATCACTTGGCTGCTCAGCGCGTATTGGCCAGCGAAGTCACTGAGCGAGAAATCGGGAAAGGGTTCGTCCGCGATCAGCGCGTCGGCTGCCCGGAAAAACTTCAGGATGTCCCGATACAGTTTCCAGTGGACTGGATTTATGAGGTTCTTCCTTTGGGCGAAGAATGTGGAGAATCCGGAACATGCGTATTCGAGATTACGGTCCACATTACGGACTCCAAAAGACATCGAAGTGTCGTAGGAAGTAACCCCTAGTTCCTCAAATAGCCGCACGAGGTGTGGGTAGGTCGTATCGTTGTAGACCATAAAACCCGTGTCTACGGGAATAGAGTCGCCGCCCAAAGAAACGGAAACCGTATTGGTGTGTCCTCCCACGTAGTTGTTTTTCTCTATGAGTGTGACATCATATTCGGTCCGCAAGTAGTAGGCGGTAGCCATCCCGGCTATGCCGGTGCCGATGATTGCGACTCTTTGTTTCACGGCGTGTCAGGAGGAATGACGAGATTGTCTTTCTGGCATAGGTACAAGAGCGCATCCTCAACGATCGCCCTCGCTTTTCCGATTTCGGTGCCGAGGTACTCATGGACCTCTTTGTCTGTGGGAGATTCGATTTCGCAACGCCGGCAGTAGTTTTCAAATGAGGCGAGACTCGCGACTAATGCGGAGGTATGGTGAGGGCACTCGCATTTGATATTGGGATTGGAAGCGGCGATGGTAGCGAGTTGCTTGTCGGTGAAAAGACGAGGCGCTGAGTTGAAAGAGACCTCTGATTGGGCGGTGGGATCTCCTTGGTGTTTCGCATTGGCGAGGGCAGCGTTTAGATAGTGCGTCAGGAGTTCAGGTGCGCAGGGTATTCGAATGAGGAAGCGACCTTCCTTGGAAAATTGCCTGAGCAGCTCGCTGGGCGCGTAGTCGTATACCAAAGCCATGGGGACGTCTGGATACTCGATAGCCGCAACGCTGACTCGTCGTCGGCACTCGATCGCGGAGACGTCGAGATCCACCATAAGGATGTCTGGGTGCTCATCGTCTTTTTCTGCGATGAGGAATTGGCTCGGCAGGTTGCCGGACCAATTCTTAGCAATGTTCCCGATCGGCAGAACTTTGGTTTTGGTAGATGAGGATCGTTTGGTCCGAGCTTCGGTGTGGCGCGTTTCGTATTCCAGCACGCGGCTTCTGAGCTCGGAAAGGTTGAGTTTCGAAATTGAGCTGATCGAGTCGCCCATGTTTGTCAGGCGTTTCATCAGGGCAAGCTGCTCAACTTGATCTTGCGAGTAGCGCCGGCGTCCTGTGGGGGAGCGAAATCCCGCTTCAATAAATTTTCGACGTTCCCAGGTCCTGAGGGTGTTGGGAGAAAGCCCAGTGATTTTGGATACGGCGCCGATCTCGAAGTAAGGATTTTCAGTTTGAGTACTCATTTCAGTTAGTTGTGGAGATAAATGTTATGGTCCTGCGGACGTGTCTAGAATTTGTTTTTGGAAAATGACAACGGTTTATTTCCCGGTGGTGGGCGAATTGGGAAAGATGGGTTAAATCCCGATTCTGAGAATGCTTGAGGAATAAATTGGCAGGGATCGGTATTCGATCGACCTGATGGATAGTTTTAGTTCGAAACACGGCGCCGCTCGCCTCCCTCCAAAGGTCTGCGGCACCGGCTTCGAAATTTGTTTAATCAGCTGTTGGTGACAAGACGGTGTCGACCATAGGAATCACGCCGGTGACAGAATGGATGCCACCAATGAACGTTTGGAAGGTAGGCTCGGCGACTTTGTTACCGGCTGAAAGCCGGGCAATGCTTGCAGCTATCGAGAGTGTTTTCAGTGTTTTATTCATTGTTCGAACAGTGTAGAAAAATCTATGGACGTGTAGACAACTTGTGAAGTAGTTCACGGATGCAAGAAAGACGGTGTGGTTACGGTTTGGGCAAGGAAAACAGGACTAAATCGACCTTCTAATAGGATTCAAAAATTGTTCATAGCGACTTTTTGGCTAAATAAGATGCTTGAACAATAATAGATGGACGCATTTGGGTTAAAATAGGCATAAAAATACATTGCATAGCTAATGATCCTGTTTTTGAATCAAAGGTGCCTTTATTGAACAACTTTTTGGTTGTTCATGAAAGAGGGTTGCGGTTATTTCTTGAGAATTAGAGAGTAGCTGCGGTTCATTGTCCATTTCGAGGCCGCTACTTTTATCTAGGGTGCGGGGATGGCTTTTCATTCTGGACCCAAAGTCTTTTGCGAATATTCTACGTGAAACCATGAATCGAAGAATTGTCCTAAAAGGTCCGTTCTGATCGTTGGTGGGTCGTTTCTTACGCCGGCTTATCTAAAAGGGTCAGGGGATCCTTCAGTTCGACTTTCCAATCTGAAAATTGACGGGGATGACGAGGTCTTGCTCGGGGAGGTCGTCGACACGCTGATTCCGAAGTCAGACCGTCCGGGCGCCAAGGAACTAAAGGTTCACCTATTCGTTTTCTTGATGATTGACGAATGTCATAGGTCCAAGGAGTAGCGAGCATTCGTTGAGGGACTCAAGGAGCTGTGTGGTTATGCTAAGCGACGGCTCGGAAGGAGTTTCATGGACTGTACCGGAGAACAGCGGGTTGAGTTTCTGGAAGGTCTCAAGCAAAAGAGCGCTATCTCTTCCCGATTGTGGATTTTTAACCAATTGGTGAGGAAGCGAGCTATCCAGGGGTATCGAGAGGCTCAATACGTGATAACCCACTTAAATCCTCATCGAATGATTCCGGAAAAGCACGACGGCTATTACCCTGAAAATGACAGTAAAATGGAAATCGACTCTTTGGAGCAATTGAGTGAGATGTTTGATGCCGCTGGATTTTCCAGTATTAAGACAAGGAGGCACCGCAAGGCTCCCAGAATCGACATTCATGAAATGGGAGGAGTCCGGATGGGAAGGGGTCTTAAGACCTCTCTCCTGAATGAGTGGAATCAATTGCACGCCTGAAAGAATGTTTTCGTTACGGATGGAGCCTGCATGAATTTCACTTCAACACAGAATCCTTCCCTAACCTATATGGCCCTCACTGCTCGCGCCGCGAACGATGCTGTGGAGGAAATGAGAAAAGGGAACGTGTAACACTATCGGTTTCCAACAAAGACCCTAGAGCATTTTTCAATGGGTCAGTCGCGTATACTATGTGGGAGTGAGAAAAGTTTCCTGATAGACGTGCTGACGTGGGTTAAGCGGACTCCTTCATGAGCGCTGTAAGAACGGAAAGTCTTTTACTTCGCGTCCCAATAACGCTGCATTTCGTAATAGAGAAATGACGCGGTCCAAGTGATGAGCACGAGGCCAGTAAGCGATTCGATGCCCGTCAAGTATCTCAATCGGCCTATAGGTTCGATATCGCCAAAGCCGACTGTCGAGAACGTGGAGAATGAGAAGTATACGCAATCGAGGAGAGTGCCCTCTAGGTTCCCCTGCAATTTCCCCCAGTTCTCGGAGTGGTGCATGAAATAGTAGGCGATGGCAAAAACCCAGACTTCTGCGGCATGCGCGGTCAGGGCACCGATTACACCCAGCACGATTCTAAGGCGGTGTTTTATTTTCAGTTTAGGAATCAGGATTGAAAGCCGGTACAGAAATTCGTAGTGTATCACGACACAAAAGGCGACTACTACGGAGTTCCAGAAAAAGGCGGAGATCATCTTAAGCGGAAGCCTAGCGTTGAGCCGGTGACCGGCAAGTTTTTTGAAGCGGCCCAACTTGGATAGGGCGCAGGCTTGACCTGTGGATTTTCCACTGAGCCTTCACAAATTTGACAACAGAGCAGGCAGTTCCGCGAGGGATTGTATCTGGTGTTTCGCTTTTGAGAAATCATGGGAGCGGGTGAACTCGTTGTGAACGATGACACAGTCTATTCCTGCTGCGATTGCGGATCTCAAGCCTCGCTCGGAGTCTTCGATCACAATGGCTTCTTCTCTTGTACCGCGAAAGCGCTCGAGAGCGGTCAGGTAAGGTTCTGGATCGGGCTTAGCTTTGATGTAGTCTTCGCGGGTGAGAACGAATTCCATCCAGGAAACTAAAGGCCGATTCTTGTGGATGAGCTTAAAGTCTTGCGGTCTCGAGGTTGTTACGATCGCCAATTTGTAGTGCGTAGATAGTCTCTCCAAAACAGATTGGACGCCTTTTATCTCAATGTCTTCGTTTTGCAAATACGTTTGGTAGTAACGATTGCGATCGTGGTGTTTCAAAGATACGACATTAGGGTCCAATCGGTTGAGCGCTTCGATGTCTGAGAAGGAGTATCCCTGTTTCATGTATTCCAAGTGCCGTTCCAAACTGAGTTCGAATCCGAGCTCGGACAGAGCTCTCTGGTTTGCCAAAAAATACCAGTACTCTGTTTCGACCAAGACCCCATCGTGGTCGAAGAGGACGTACTTTTTTTGCATGTATCGCTATTTAGCTGAGGCTCGGTTCATCGCCGGTTTTTGATTCCTGAATACGATGGCCTGTTTTATGCGAGTGGACTTAGGGACTCCTTGCACGTATCTGGGGCCGAAGCGAGACTTCTGCAGTGATTCTATGGCACTCTTTGAGAAGAGTTCATTGGGAGATTCAAGAGGTTTCACGTCAATTGCGTTTCCGTCTTCTCCAATTGTAAACTCCATTAGAACCGTTGCTTGCGAGTATTGATCTCTTAAGGACTCAGGAAAAATGGCGTCAACTTGGAATAAGGCCCTTGGTATTTGCTCGTACGGTGTGATTCGCCTTGTAACAATGTCACTCCCATTTTGTAGAACGATCGATTTTCCTTCGGAAAAAAGACATAGCCGATAAGGCTCCATCTTGGTGAACTTGCCTGTCTTAATGGTAAAAGAGATTTTAGAAGGCTGGTCCGCGGATAGGTCGGGTAAAGCGCGAACAACAGTATTCACATCATTGCTAGACCCAGAAACTAGAAGGATAAAACAGTCGGTTAGGTCTTTGGATACGGTGATATCCGCCTCAATTATAAGACTGCGAGTTCCTTTAAATTTTAGAGTGACGAGCAGCTTGTCTATATCTGCGACGACAGCGGGGTACTGGTTGGCGGCATCATCATCTAGGGTAATCCGCTCTGCCTTGATTGTTCTGAGACGATTGTTGATTCGAACAATGACGTTTTCATTTTTTACGCCCGTTACATCGTATTCTTCATTGCGATACGTAGCGATAGCCTTGGCTCCAAAGCTGGAAGGAGCCCAAATGGCCAACGAAAGAATGAGGTAGTAAAGCTTCATCGGGGTAGAATGAGTTTCAAATTTAGCAATCCATGAGGAATTTCCAACCAACTAGCGAGTCATCGAAACGAGAGGGAGTCAAATGGGCAGCGGTGATCAGAGATTGCCCGCTACCCACAAAATGTTTGTCCGAGTTGCTCAGTTCGAAAACCGTTTGTCGTCCGGATTCCCTCCACTGAGGACGTAGGCAGTGAGGTCGAAGATCTCTTCCTTGGTCAGCATATTGATGAGACCCGGAGGCATAGGCGACACCGTTGAAGGCTCGAGGCTCTTGACTTGCTTGCGGTCAATGTTGGTACGCTGGTTGGGATTGGTGAGATCCGTGTTTATCGTAACTCTGTCGGCACTGAGATTGACGACCACTCCGTAGTGAGTCTCGCCATTGAGCATCTCCACGGCGATCGGAACGAACTGCTCATTGATCTCCTTGCTAGGATTGATGATCTGGTCGAGGAAGTCACTTGGGGAGTATCGTCCACCGGAGCCTGTAAGGTCAGGCCCCGTGGAGCCTCCGGCATTCTGGAATCTGTGACAGGAGTAGCAAGCGGTTCCGGCGAACATGGTACGGCCTCTCTCGAAATTGCGGTTTGCCATACTCACGTTCGCTTCTGCGGCGAGGTCGTCCATCGTCCAGTTTTTAACGTAAGTGCGACCCTTCATGAAATTCGCTGTGAGGGCTTCGATGGGTGACTTCTTCTCAGGCTTTCGCGAGAGAACGGCCGCAAGGTCACTGCGCTCTTTGTCGGTTAGCGTAGCCATCGCTTCTTTGCGAATGTTCTCGATGAAGATCTCGAAGGAAGCGCCGCCTCGATAGTTCGCTGCGTTGAGAAACCACTCGATATAGTCTGTGCGGAGTGGGTTCGTCCATCCCGTCTTCAGCATGCGAAGAGATCGCGCGTACTCAAGCTGCTCTTCTTGAGTGGGAGCCTGCTTGAGTAGCCCAATTGCTTTTCTCGCGACGGTGGGCGCCTGAAGGTAGACGAGCGTTTCACAAAGGAGTTGGTTCATCTCGATTGTTTCTGCGGGAAACTGGGCGTCGAGTTGAACCGTTGCTCTCAGAGCCAGCCCAGGGCTAGGAGCTCCAAATCGATTGAAAACCACTTGGTAGCTTCGAACCAAGGCACGCCGTCCTGTTTCGTCGAGATCTTCGAAGTCGATGTCCAGCAAGGCGTTGATAATGTCATTGCCTATGGTCTTATTGACGGGTGGATCGCCATCCTTTCGGTGAAACGGATCAATTCCTTCAACTCGAGCCAAGGCGAGCAAAGCAGGTATGCGGCGTTCGGGCACTTTCTCCTTAAAGGCTCGGTTGGCCCATGTTTTAGAAGGCTGGCTTTCTATGGCGATTCGAGCGGCGGAACGAATGAAAGGGTCTTCGTGATCCAAGTACCTCCATGCTTTATTGACCGCACTTGAATCCACAACGCCATGAAACGCTTCGATACTGCGACGCAAGTTTCTCGCTTTCTGTCCGCTGTTCTTCACGATGGAAGGAGAGGTTTCTTCATCGCCGATGTAGGTAACGCGATAGAGTCCCGACTGAACCTTGCGACCCCCGATGGTGAAATACATAGCGCCGTCGCTTGGATTGACAACGATGTCTGTAACAGGAAGCGGCGCACCAGAAATAAAGTCCTCTTTCTCTCCGGTATAGCTGGAGCCGTCGGGACGTAGGTGGACGCTGTAGATTTTTCCCCAACTCCAATCGAGAATGTATAGAGCATTTTGATACTTGGCCGGAAATTTCGCCCCGTAACCAAAGGCAACACCTGTGGGCGAGCCGGGACCAATGTTGACGGCTGCAGGAACGCTGTCGACGTACCACTCCGGCCATTTTCCGGTTCCATTGCGCCATCCATAATCTGAGCCGCTGACGACGTGGTTTACTCGAGTGGGGCGGTACCATGGGGTGTTAAAGTCGTACTCCATGTCCGCGTCGTAAGTAAAGAGCTCGCCATCGGCGTTAAAGTCGGCATCGAAAATATTGCGGTAGCCGTGGGAATAGATCTCGAAATCCTTACCATCGGGAGAAACTTTGTAGATGATTCCTGCAGGAGCGAGACGATCGCGATTGTGTCCACGGCCATCGGGCATACGGGGAAGCAAGTGGTCTTCTCCCCAATTCGTATTCACCCGAGAAGAACTCCATTCGGTCGGCTCGGTGTTGTTGCCCGTTATTAGAAACAGCGACTCACCATCCGGAGAGAGCCGAATCGCATGCACGCCGTGGTCTCCTCGAGCGGAAATTTGGCGTAGGAGCTCGACCTTGTCGAGCATGTCGTCCCCGTCAGAATCGGTGAGGCGGTAGAGACCGGACTTGGTGGGATCGCGGTATTCATTAACCCCTACGTAGAGAGCGTCGAAAGCCCATAGCATCCCATTTACCGCTTCGATCTCAGCGGGGACCTTTACCACGTCATTGGGGTCGAGCTTTTCCCCGAGGGCAGGAACCGGGAAGCGATAGAGAGCGCCGTATTGGTCGCTGGCGATGATGCGGCCTTTATTGTCGAGGCAAAGATTGACCCAAGAGCCTTGAGATTCACCCGGCACGGAATAAAGAAGCTCGACCTCAAAGCCTTCCTTGACCGTTATGCGGTCGCGTGGCGTTGCCCGGTTTTCGTTGATGGCAGTTCCTTCTTCAAATTCTTTGGGTTTCGCCACAAATGCCTCAATGGCTTCACGACCCGCTTTCCCATTCAAGCGCTTTAGCTGGATGTCTTTTGTGTAGGCAACCATTGGAGGGCCTCTGTGTAGTTGAATTCCTATCGCGCCTTTGCGGGGTACATTCGGAAAGCGGTCGACCACGTCTACGGTTACGACCCCATTCACTTTATGAATCACACGGGCACCCACTGCCAGCACTTCGTATTCATTCCACTCATCTACTTTGAATGAGGGTTCCATGGCTAAATCGCCAGTAACTTGCGGTTTGGATTTTCCTTTGTCATCCACTGCGTCGGTCACGAGGACCTTCTGTCCACGAGTGGCTACGATGCCACGGCCGGTTTTTTCGCTGTAGTACATGCCTAGGTATTCTGGCTTGGGGTGAATATCGAGCTGGTTTCCGGATAGACCATAGGGTACATCCTCGATGGCTTGAGCTCGGTACATTATGCCGGAGTTATTCTCCCCAACGAGTTTGAGCTTCGCCTTTAAGTGGAAATTGCCGACGTCCTCGCCCTGCCAAATGAGAAACGTGTTGGCTTCCAAGGTGACTCCGTGAGTCGATCCCACGATTGCTCCGTCTTCGACCTTCCAGAGCTCATTCTGTCCTTTCCACCCGGAAAGGTCTTTGCCGTTAAAAAGGGATTCGAAGCCTTCCTGGGCGAATGCGGAAACAGCTAGCAGGGCGATGCCGATCGCCGTTACCGTTTTGAATCGGTGGAACGCGGGTGCGGATGGTTGAGTCGTCATAATGGTTTATTAGGTCTTGAAAGAGAAATGGTAGGATATCGTCAGTGGAGAATTTTGAAAACGGGGTTATTATGGGTCCTGATGCTTTTACCGCAAGGTTTCGATATGGAGACATAACCTTTGCAGAATGGGTTCAGAAACCCCCTATTATCCTCCATTAGCACAGAATCTACTAGTACGATCGGTGCTAACCTTGGTACAAAATCAGCAGTGAGTATTTTATCATTGGTCTTTGAGATGTCAGTTTGAATAGTTCTTTGTCATGATGCGTTCTTTCTTTTTCCTAGCCCTACTATTTGTGTTTTTTGATTCCGCTTGGTCTGCCGAGGCCGCGGATGCGGAAAAACCGAACATTGTGCTGATCCTTTCCGACGACCAGGCATGGACGGATTACAGTTTCATGGGGCACGAACAAATTGACACGCCCTACATTGATCGGTTGGCGAGCGAGAGCGCGGCGTTCCGGCGAGGCTATGTTCCCACCGCGCTTTGTCGGCCGTCGTTGATGACTCTGGCAACTGGACTCTATACCCACCAACATCGAACGTCCGGAAATAACCCCGCGGAAACCGAAGCCAACGCCAGACACGTGAGGGAAACGGGGAAGGATCCTCGCGAGTTGATTATTTCCCACATCGATGATCTGCCGACCGTTCCCGGACTGTTGGGCGAAGCGGGCTACCTGAGCCACCAGAGCGGTAAATGGTGGGAGGGCTCGTACCAGCGTGGCGGTTTCACGCATGGTATGACCGCAGGGTTTCCCAAGCCCCGAGGTCGCCACGGAGATGCTGGCCTGAAAATCGGCCGTGAGGGGATGGACCCAGTTTTCGACTTTATCGATGAGGCGGTTGAAAAGGAAAAGCCGTTCTTCGTGTGGTATGCCCCGTTTATGCCGCACACGCCCCATACGCCCCCAGCGCGTTTGTTCGACAAGTACAGTGTAATGGGTCTAGGCGATTATGTCGCCAAGTATTATGCGATGTGCGAGTGGTTCGATGAGACTTGTGGGCAGCTTCTCGAGAAGCTCGAAGCCGAAGGGCTTCGCGAAAACACATTGATCGTTTACGTATGTGACAATGGCTGGATTCAGAGTACAGATAAAAATGGATACGCGGCTCATTCCAAGCGCAGCCCCTATGAAATGGGGACCCGTACGCCGATTCTGTTTTCCTGGCCGGATCGCATTGACGCGTCCGATCGTCCTGAACTGTGTACGAGTATTGACATAGCACCTACGATCCTCGCGGCAGCGGGAGTTGAGGTTCCAAAAAACTGGCCGGGTATGAACCTGCTGCCGTCTCTCGAGAGCGGGAAGAAAATCCGTCGTGACACTATTTTTGGCGAAGCCTTCGCTCACGATATTGCCGACGTCCACAAGCCCGAAGATTCTCTTCTCTATCGCTGGGTGATCGAGGATGATTGGAAGCTATTGCTTCGGTATGACGGCCAACCGGGAAGCATGAGATATCCGCCGGACGAGACCGCCCCTCTATTGTTTGACTTGAATATTGACCCTCACGAGAGAAACAATCTCGCCGCATCGAACCCGGAACTCGTAGTCCGGCTAGCCAACAAAATCGCTCAGTGGTGGCCGGTCACCGAGCGGAAAGTCGTGGGCCTCAAGTAGGAGGAAGCGACTTCCTTTTGTTACCGTTTGACCAAAAGTTTTTGCCTCTAAGTGTGTCTGGAGCGAAAAGGTATCGCGGCTAGCGTTTATCTATGGGTTGACTTCCACTTCGGGTTTTGCATTCGATGTACTCCTATTTTTTGCGACTGGCGAGTAAGGCGGGATTGACCGCTAGGAAGCTTCGCGGTTCTATCGAGCGCCTGGGTAGAGCCACTGTTTAAAACTATCAATGCTTCCATCATGTCTAATCTGACTACGACGTCACCCGTCTCTGAATATCTTTCGTCCCGATCGCCGGATGAAGTGAATCCCGCCATGCTGAGCTATGTTGCGAACCTGCAACAAGTTGCCTCGGTAAACGCGCCGATCGCCGCATCGATTGTGCAAGAGCTCCAAGACCAGCGCAGCAATCTTAAGCTCATTGCGTCCGAGAATTTTACCACGCTGAACACTCAAGCGGCCATGGGCAATTTGCTCACGGACAAGTACGCGGAAGGATTTGCTGGGGCTCGCTATTATGCGGGCTGCGACAATATCGATGCGATCGAGAGCGAAGCCTGCGAGCAAGCCTGCCGGCTGTTTGATGCGGAGCACGCTTATGTTCAGCCTCACTCGGGGGCGGATGCGAACCTGATCGCTTTTTGGGCCATCCTGCAGGCGAGAGTAGGCACACCTCTCATCGAGGAAATGGGTGAAACCAACCCGTCCAAAATGTCTCGCGAGGATTGGAACAAGGTGCGCGCGGCGATGGGGAACCAGAAAATGCTCGGACTGGATTACTACTCCGGGGGCCATTTGACCCATGGTTACCGATTTAACATTTCCGCCCAGTTTTTCGATGCCTACAACTATTCGGTCAGCAAGGAGACCGGGTTGCTCGACTACGATGAGCTGGAAGCTCAGGCACTCGAGATCAAGCCATTGATCCTGTTAGCGGGTTATAGCGCTTATCCCAGAAAGGTAGATTTCCGTCGGATGAAGGAAATCGCGGATAAAGTGGGAGCAGTTCTGTTGGTTGACATGGCCCACTTCGCAGGACTGGTTGCCGGGGGTGTTTTCGAGGGCGACTACAATCCGATGCCGTTTGCTGATGTAGTGACAACGACCACGCACAAGACACTCCGAGGGCCCCGTGGAGGAGTGATACTTTGTAAAAAGGAGTTTGCTGAGTATATTGATAAAGGGTGCCCTCTCGTGATCGGCGGACCCCTGCCGCATGTTATGGCAGCCAAAGCGGTTGCTTTTAAGGAAGCAAACGAGCCTGAATTCAAGGAGTACGCCCAGAACGTGGTCAATAATTCGCGAGCGATGGCGGAGGCTATGATCGATGAAGGGCTCAAGATTTGCACGGGTGGAACCGACAACCACCTCTTGCTGATCGACGTGACTCCGTTCGGTCTCAACGGACGACAGGCGGAAGCCGCCGTTCGCGAGTGTGGCGTTACGTTGAACCGGAACTCGCTGCCTTTCGATCCCAATGGCCCTCACTATACGAGTGGATTACGGGTTGGTTCTCCAGCGGTCACGTCATTGGGAATGGGAGCAGATGAGATGAAAGAGATCGCTTCGATTTTTAAGCTCATACTCTCAAGCACCACGCCAAAAATACTTACCAAGGGTAAAAATGCGGGTCAGCCCAGTAAAGTGAAATACGATATCCCCGAAAGTGTGGTAGAGGAGGGACGAGCTCGCGTGCAAAGCCTTCTGAACCGCTTCGTATTGTATCCAGAATTAGATGTTGAATTCCTGAAGAGCCACTTTTCGCTTTAGAAATTGAGAAGTATGGGCACGGCAAAACAGAATATTGCAGGCTTCGATAACGAGTTTCCATTTTGCCACTGAGATTGGCGACTAGGTCGTACGAATACGGAGTCTTCACTTAAGGGAAATGTCGAAAAACTCCTTCTATTCCGATTACGATTTTGAACCACTCGCTGGGGGGAAGCGACCGGATGACTACCGTACGCCTTTTCAGGTTGATAGGGACCGGATCATCCATTCGGCGGCCTTCAGAAAGCTTCAATCCAAAACCCAGGTCTATCTTTCGGGAGAGTACGATTTTTATCGTACGCGGCTGACCCATTCCATTGAGGTTGCCCAGATCGGTCGGTCGATCTGTCATTTCCTTCAAAGCGACTCGAAGTATTTAAACGAAGACTTCTTCATCGATTCGGATTTGGTTGAGGCCTGCTGCTTAAGTCACGATCTGGGCCATCCGCCCTTTGGCCATGGCGGTGAGCGAACCCTCCACCGTTTGTTTTACGACATTGGCGGATTTGAAGGGAATGCTCAAACCTTGCGCTTGATCACGGATACGCTGTACCAGTCAAGTGGCAAGCAAAGGGGCATTTCTCCTACGAGGGCATTTCTCGACGGCATTCTGAAATACAAGTCTTCGTTTTCAGAAAGGGATCGGCCTCGAAATCACTTCATATACGACTTTCAGCGTGTGTATCGAAATTTTGTGCACGAAAAAGATATTGATTGTCAGGGAGTGCAAGCGGATGGAGCATTTCGAAAAATGGCTAGTCTGGAGTGCCAGATAATGGACTGGGCGGATGATACTGCTTATTGTATTAACGATATCGTCGACGGTGTCCGAGCCGGTTTTCTTAGTTTGGAACGGCTTGAGCGTTGGGCGGCAAGAGAAGGTCTCGATGCCGAGTCGCAACCCTTGTTTGACGCTTTCGTTAATGATATTCGAAAAGACCGGCTCGAAGCGGTTTTCGGAGTCAAGATAGGCGACTTTATTCGGTCCTGCCGTCTCGTTCCTCGTGAAAGTTCGCTGTCGGGAGTCACAAACCGGTATGCGTTCTCATTGGAAGTGAATTCGGAGGCAAAACGCACCGCCCGTTTCTTCAAGCGAGTGGCCCTAGACCTTATCTTCAGGTCAGCGCCGCTGCAGCAGATGGACTATAAGGGAGATCGCGTTTTGGAGGATTTGTTTCGAGCCTTGTCGGATTCGTATTTGGAGTCGGAAAAGCCGCGATCGAAGATCCTTCCGGAGCAGCAGGCGATTTGGATGAAGCAAGCAGCGGGAGACCCCGAAAAGCAACGGTTGGTCGCTCGGGACTTTCTGGCCAGTCTGACAGACGGTCAGGCATTGAGGATCCACAAGCGTCTTTATGATCCCGAATACGCTTCGATCATCGATCTAGACTAAAGCATTTTTCCTTTGGAACGTCGCAAAGGTAGGGCACGACGGCCCGGCGTGCCGTTCAAGAAGCTCAACAAACGCGGCTCGCCGGGCCGTCGAGCCCTACCTTCGATGCCAATGGGTTCTCATCTAGAAGCGCCCGATTAATTGAAAAATGCACTAGGGTTCTGGGGAGGCTTTTGCAATGGAAGTAGCTACTTGCGAATTCCATCGCGGGAAATCTGCAGCCGTATATTAGTAAGAATCGGTAAATTGCGGTATACTTCCTAAGGGAATTCTCAAGTTGTAAGGTCATTTACCGATGGCAGATTGGGCCCTGCAAATTGCGGGATCTGAGTCATTTTAAGTCTGTATCTCGCTCTTATGAATCGAATCCTTTACCGTCTCACCGAAGCCGCGACCGTGCGTTTAGCCCTTCCGGTTATGGCGATCTCGATGCGGGTCAGTGGCATTCTTGAGGGCGAATTTTGCGGGAGGAGCTTCTGAAGAAAGAATGAAACACCTATCTTTAGCCAAAAAGATTAGCGCAACCGTATTGCTGATCCTCTTCTTTTTCGTTACCCTTGCGACGGTTTCCTTTTGGGCGGTTACCAATTTGAACGACTCCTTCGGCTCTTTCTCCCATAGTGTTGCGGTTGGCGACAAGACGGCCAAGGAAGTTTCCACGGCGATTGCCATGAGGTCCAATGTGGGAGAATTTCTGAGGAACTCGGATTGGACCCTGGTTGAGAACCATAATCGCATGTTCGCGGAACTCAATCGGGAATTTGATGAGCTTATTGATGCCAGTTCCGATCCGGAGCAAAGGAGCTTGCTGCTTTCCTCCGCTCAAATCATGAGGGAATACGATCGGGCATTCCAGGAAATTGTCGCTCTGTCTTCAGCCGAACGGGAAATAGTTGCGAGTGAGATTGGCCCAAAGACCGGAGAGATCAAGGGACTCCTCAAAGACCTAATCGCCGCGGATCAAGCGCATGGGGAATACTCAAGAGCTTTGGCGGTAGCGGCCGCGTTGCAAAGTTTGTATGAAGCGGAGTCGGCACTGAATCGAATCATTGTTCAGTTTGACGAGGAGGACGTCCGCATCGCTAAAGACAGGGCGGCTCGCTTGGCTGAGCAGCTTAGCTTACTCAAATTAGACTACCGGAATTCCATCGAGCGCGACGGCAGTCAGGGAAATCCAATTAAGGAAATAACGCTTCGCAGGAGTCAGGAGTTGGCGGACAGTTTTTTGAACGGCGCGAACATTTTGGCGAAAACTCTGGGAAGTATCTCAGATATAAATACAAATATAATTGTTCCTAAAGGAGAGCAGTTTAAGGAAACAATTACCCTGGTCCAACGTAACATTGAAATGGAGCAGATGGGACTGCAAAACCAAGTTACGAAGGTTCAAAGCAAAGCCCGCTTTGCGGTAGTTGCGATCAGCATCCTTGGATTGGGCTTGGGAATAGGGGGAAGCGCTTTGATAATCCGCAACATCACGGGGAGCGTGAATACGATCGTCGAGCGCCTGGAACAGTGTTCGTTAGAAACCTTTACGACCTCCCAGCAGCTTTTTGCCAATAGCGAAAGCCTTGCTCGAGATTCTTCAGAGCAGGCGGGCTCGATTGAGGAAACGAGCGCTTCACTCGAAGAGGTAAACGCGATGACGGAGAGGAATGCGGCGAATGCAGAGTCGGCGAAAACGCTTGCTAGAGAAGCCAGGATCGCAGCCGAGTCTGGGGCTGAATCGATGCAGGACATGATTGTCGCGATGAACGAGATCAAGGACTCGAGCGACAACATTGCGAATATCATCAAGACCATTGATGAAATCGCATTCCAGACGAATATTCTCGCTCTTAATGCCGCCGTGGAGGCAGCTAGAGCGGGGGAGTCAGGTGCCGGGTTCGCCGTAGTTGCGGATGAAGTACGCTCGCTTGCCAATCGATCTTCTGAGGCAGCCTCCGTTACTGCGGAGAAGATTGAAAATTCAGTCGAGAAAAGCAAGCGAGGGGTTGAGCTAAACCAGCGAGTTGCTCGGAACCTTCAATCGATTGTTGAGCACACGCAGCATATGGATGAGCTGGTAGCCCAGATATCGGGGGCATCTACTGAGCAGCATCGCGGGGTGGCCCACATCCGGAATGCCATTTCCAGCATGGATAGCGTAACCCAGCGAAATGCTTCCGGAGCGGAGGAAACGGCATCCTCCTCGAAAGTCTTGCTCACCCAGTCGAACGCGATGCAGGGCGCCATCGCCGATCTGGCAACCGTCATTTCTGGCAAGAAAGACCCGGAAGAAAGCGCGGAACTGGATGAAGTGTCCTATACGGGATTCGATCAGGTTCCGGTATTCTCTAGTCCTAGAATTGAGAGTTCCCAGAATGATGCCAGTGGACGAACCGGCTCTGTCCAGTCGCGTAGAAGCGAAGGCGCGTTTCACGACGGTTGGGACAACTAGAGAAACGATTTGAGGTAGGCGGCGGCTGGCCGAAGTTTGAGGTAGAAGGTTTGGATCCGATAAGACTATTGATGGAAGGCCTTAATTGGAGTCGATCGGTGAAAGTGGGTCTAGTGGGGCTTATAGTCGGTTTCGCTGCATCACAAACGTTTGCTGCAGACCAATACGATACGCTTACCGCAGGTGAGACGGTTTATCGTAATGTCGTGGTCAGGTCGCAAAACGCTTCCTCATTGATTGTCACTCATGCGGGTGGTTTGGCTCAGATCCCATTCGAAAAACTTTCTGGTGAAATACAGGAACGCTATGGATATAGCGGGCAGAACGATGAGTTGAGAAAGGCCGAATTGGAGAGGCTGCGTCGCCGGCAGATTATGGAGTCGCAAAAACGAATCGAGCAATTGCGGCAACAGGAGGCCGAGGCCCGTTCTAATAGACTTTCCAAGGGGGCCGCTCTGGCGCTGCAAAATTTTGGCGTTCCGCCAGTGGTTGAATTCGAAGTGGATCTAAGGCCAAAATTCAAGGAACTTGGAATTGGCATCAGGAATCAAGGACGTCGCCCTAGCTGCGCGATCCATGCGGCTGTTGGGGCTCTCGAGTATTTGGAGGGCAGACGCTTGGGGAAAGCGGAAAATCTGTCTGAGTACTATCTTTATTGGGCTACTCTTAAGACGCTTGGCCGATACGATCAGTCTGAGAATTGGCAGGATCAGGAGGGCTCGGATTCAGATGCGGGTTTTCAGCTTAATGAGGTGTTTCAAGCCTTGCGGGCCTATGGGGTTCCGAATTCTGATGAGGCTTCTGGTCTGGGTTCGGATAGCAAAAATGGAGAGATAGAGACTCCGCCGGAAGAGATCATCCAGAAAGCCCGTCTTCGTTCAGGCATTCGAGCGTTTGCCATACCGGGAAGAGACAAGAATGTCCTTTTGGGCAACATCGTGCATGCGTTGAATGCCGGGGAGCCGGTCGTTGTCGGAATGGGCTGGCCCTCATTTCGGGCGATTAGAAGGACTGCCTTTCTGGATGGGCAAGCCCCTCGGGAAAATTATGGCCATGCGGTTACGCTGGTTGGCTATAGAAGCCCCACGCGAAGGCTGGAGGATGTAACGTTTGTATTCAAAAACTCATGGGGAGTTAAGTGGGGTGCAGGTGAGTATGGATACGTTCGATACAATTACATGGTAAAGCACCTATTTGGAGCTTTCGTAATGGAATCGGGCGAGTCCTGAAAACTAGGACTTCCTGAGCTGCACAAGCTGGTCCAAGCAAGAATCGTAGATACCCGTCTGATTGTCCCAGTCATAGTGGGCTACTAGGTTGGTTCCCTGAAAAGGCTTTTTCCAGTTCCCGCTTTGGATCAATTCGATAGTCAAGCTCAGCGCTTCTTCTTCCGTTTCATAGAAATTCTGTGCCCATTGGCTGGGCTCTAGATGATTGGGGTAGGCAAGTCGATTGGGTAGGATGGGGTGGCATCCGCAGTGTATTGACTCCACCACGCTTTGACCGAAAAAGTCCTGTCGAGACGTGACTAGGGCTATGTCCGCCTCCCATAGCAGGCGAGCATAGTCTGAGAAGAGAGGGACCTTTCCGTATTTTACGATTTGGTTGCCGAGCCTTTCTTTCGCCTCTTTGAAATAGGGAGGTTCTTCTTCGAAGCCTTCTCCTAGCAAGGCCAAATCGAAGTCGATCCCTTGGTCGACAAGACCGTACAATATTCGAAAGAAGCCGATGGGGTTTTTATCGTACTCCCAGCGATGGTTCCAAACGATCAGCGGCTTGTCTGCCGCGTTCCCTCGATTTGAGCCGCGGAAGGAATCGAATGCCTTCAGATCCATGCCCAGCCACAGGGTGGATGCTCTGTTTCGAATAATTGAAACCGTATCCAAGTTCTGGAAATCCGGATATCGTTTCAGGAAATGGGGCAAGGCGTCTAGAAACGACGTGCGATGATAGTCGGAGTTAAAGTAGGTCGCATCTGCTGCCAAGGCGCTGGAATAGTTGATAAACGCGTAGTGAAGGTCTCTTCCTTTCTTCGTATCAGAGTCCCGGGGGGACCAGGGGTAGAGTAACTGGTTCTCGTGGAAATAGACCGCAACTGGAGTCCGAGCCGTTTCATCCCTGAGACAGGATAGAAATACGGTTAGGTCGAGCATATCGCTGACTACAATGGCATCGTATTGAATTCCGCAGGCGCGGTATTTTTCCGCCATTGTTACGGCGGCTCCATGCATCCGCCATTTCCAGTGGCGCCCAGGCAAGGAGAGAATGTCAATCCGATGTCTCGAACGACTAGCGAATTCGTTGGCCCAGCGTTGGTGTGATCCGGTAAAGAAGGGCTCTACAAGACAGATGTTGAGTGGCTCCGGAGGAATCTGGTCTCGTGGTGACACCCTAGTTATAGGAGCAGCCGCATCCACCCTGATGGCAACAGCTATCCCCTGCGGATGGCACCGGAGCGCTTTTCGCGCTTCCACTCACGTTGAATCCGTATCCGCCTGTAATGACACGTTTTACGGGTACTCCCGTGGTCGGATGGTTTGTCAAAGGCGCGTCGTTCATGCTTTGCTGGTACTCAAACCGGACAGGTTCTTGGGAGTCAGAATCGGGAATGGTCTCATAGATGTACGTTGCCATGCCTCTAACTTGCTTAGGGATAGGGATTCGTCAATGTCGGGAAGCGTAATTTCTTGCTAAGAAAAGCATTTCGGGCTGCTTTGTCCGCCGATGTGGATAAGCGAAATGGCAAAGTGGATGGCGGCGAATCGGGTTAAGATCGCCCAGGGCGCGGCCTTCGTATTGACCATTGTTTTCTATGTCGGAGCGTTTCCTCCGTACGACTTTCCGGAGGCGGGATTTGTCGTTCTGATTCCCTTTCTTCTCTGGTTTCGTCTAGGGCCTACTTTAAAGCAGGTTGCCTGGACGGGGCTCATAACCGGTTGGGTGGCGTGGTTTATCCTGATCTTTTGGCTGAGGCATGTGACCTGGATGGGTTTGGTTCTTCTTTCAGGAGTCGTGGGACTGCACTTTATGCTCTGGTGCTTGGGGACTTTCTGGTTGAGCAAGCGGCTCCTCGGAAAGGGGCTTTGGATGGGCCTTCCCTTTGCGATCGGAACCTCCGCTTTGTGGGTTGTTCTCGAACATATTAGAGGATGGGTTTTTACCGGCTTTCCTTGGTTGCCGTTGTCGGCGAGTCAATGGAGTCGGCCGATAATGCTGCAGAGCGCCGCCTTTTGGGGCGCTTGGGGAATTTCGTTTGGACTGGCATTGCTCAATGCGGGCGTGGCTGCCTACATGTTGCGTATCGTCCGTTATTCGCGAACCCGTACCAAAACGTTTTGTCCGGAATTCTATCTAGCCCTCATTGTTTTCGTTAGCATGACCTTCCTGCAGACGCGTCACATTTCGGGACAGGATAGGGAGCCCCTCTTTAGGGCAGCAGCCATGCAGCCAGCAATTCCCCAAAACGAAAAATGGGACGCTTCACTAAGTAAAGAGATCCTGGATCAAATTGAAAAGAACACTCTGCTTTTGGCCCCCATGAAGCCCGATGTGGTTTTCTGGCCGGAAGCGACCCTGCCGTATCCGATCAAAGGAGACATTGCGATGCAGGCTTGGATCGAGCGATTAGCGACTGAAATTGACACTCCCATTTTTGCCGGAGCGTTGGTTGCGGAGTCAGATGAAGTTTGGTACAACGGAGTATATTTGATTCGGCCGAAATGGGGAATGTATCCAGAGTATTATGCGAAAAGGCATTTGGTTCCATTTGGGGAGTACATTCCCTTGCGGAGTGTTTGGCCATGGATTGAAAAAATTGTGCCGATCGAGGGCGATCTGTATCCGGGAGAGGGGGTCTCCTTGTTGCCTTTGTCGATGCCGAGCCGAACTATTAATATTGGAACGCTCATTTGCTATGAAGACGTCTTTCCCAGTCTGGCCCGGAAGTCCACGCTTGAAGGTGCGGGCATACTCTTTGTCGCCACAAACAGCGCCTGGTATGGACAGAGCGCCGCTTCCTTCCAGCATATGGCCCACTCGGTTCTGAGGGCAGTCGAAAACCGCAGAGTTGTATTCCGAGTAGGAAATGATGGGTGGTCCGGGTGGATAGACGAATATGGGAACGTTCGGGATGAACTCCTCGACGAAGAGGGCAAGATATGGTTTTCCGGTGGTACGACCTGGAAGGTTGATCGAGACAAGCGATGGAAAGGCCGAGAGACCTTTTATACCCAGAAAGGGGATTGGTTTGTCGCCGTTTGCTGGGGATTACTCGCAGCGATCTTTGTATTTGCTCGATTCTACAAAGCGCAAAAAATGGACGAACCTTGTTAGGTCAGCTGTACTGTATTTGGTAGTGGGCGATCTCAAAATGGCTCCGTAATTGACCTTGGGATCGCTAAATCAAGCGATCGGGTCAGCTAAACTTCGCTTTGTGAGCCGCGGCTACTTTGGTGTACTTGTGGGCCCAGCTCTTGATGCCTGACTGCTCCTCGGGGGTCAGTGATCGGAAAACCTTTGCCGGAGACCCGAGGACGAGCGATCCGGGAGGAACTTTTGTTGAACCCGTTACAAGAGCGCCGGCTCCGATGATGCTATTCTTTCCGATCACGGAACCATCCATCACTGTGGCGCCCATCCCGACAAGGCATTCGTCCTCGATCTTGCACGCGTGGATTATTGCCGCGTGACCGATCGTTACGTCGTTGCCGATCTCCACGCCATAGTCATCCGCAAGATGCAAGATCGTGCCGTCTTGTACATTTGACCGGTCCCCGACTCTGATTGAGTTGATGTCTCCTCTGAGCACGCAACCGGGCCATATGCTGGCCTGGTCACCGATGGTGACGTCACCAATCACAGTAGCTTCCTTGGCAACGTAGGCGGTATCCGGAATAACAGGATCTTGGGAAAGGTATTTTTCTAGTCGTTCTTCGGTAGTCATGAGGTCGCTTCGTTGGGCAAAGGCCTGCCCTGCGGGAGAATCTCCCTAATATTTCTGTCGAAAATATTGTCTAAATCAATCTGCGAAATACCGGAGCTCTTAAGGGAATCAATATGGGTCTTAAAATCCGGTTTGCGCTGCGTCTGCGGGAATGTCCGAAGGGGGTAGTCGCTCCCAAACAGGATGCGATCGCTCCCTATGAATTCGATTGCGGTTTGATAGATGCCGCGCGGGTACAGCAGTGGAACGGCTGCGGTGTCGAGATATACGTTTTTGAGAGTCTTCAACTGGGGCAGCTCCATCATCCCAGCGAGATGGGCAAAGATGAAAGTGGTTTCCGCGTGGCTCTTTGCCAGTGCGATAAGGGAATCGATTGGCGTTTCTATTTTTCCCGGATAATCGTGGCCGGTTGGATCGGTAACGTGAAAATTGACGGGAACGTTGTATTCGCCAGCTAGGGCAATTGCTAGATCCAACGTTTCGTTTTCGTAGGTGTAGCCCTGAGCGGGGGGATTGAGTTCCCCGATGCCACTAAAACCGGATTCGAAGGCCTGTTTTAAAGCGTCGATGGATGCGGCTCCCCCGTTAGCGTTGAAAGGGGCGAACGCCATTAGGCGATCCGGATGGCGAGCGATCCAATCCCTTTGCCAGGAGGTGTTCTCGTAACAGGTGTTGGCATTTTCCCAATACCAGCCGAGTATGATCGCTTGTTTGATCTCTGCGGCATCCATGTCCCTGAGTAGTTGATCAACCGAAGCCCATCCTTGCAGCGTTGGACCTGAACTGGGGGATACGCATTGAAGCCAATAGGGCTCTTCCCACTTCTCTGCCCAGGATCTCGCATTCTCGTAGACGCTAGCTGGATACAAATGAATATGCGCGTCGATCGTCATATCCCGATTCGCTAAAGGCCTTTCGACTCGTATATTCTCTGGAGGCTCTGGCGTACGAGTCCGCCCATGGTCTGCCTTTTGAGGAAGTCGTCGTCCTTGTAGTGATGGGCTAGCTCTTGACGTAGTTGATGGACATTTTCAATAGGGGCGAGGGTGTCTTTTGACATTGATTCGAGGAGACCCTTTATGCGCAGCTTGCTTGTCTTCATCCTTCGAGCAATCAAATGCTGCTCCTCGCTCTGGTATTGATGGGCGGTATCCGCGTCGATGTGACTGACGCAGAACCCGACGAGCGGGTTGTTTTCTTTGAAAAACTGTGGCAAATAGAAATTTTTTCTTCCGTCATAGGACTGCTGGTCGAAGTCCATGGCGCGGATACGGATTTGCGTACCTTCGAAATCAGGGGTGATGTCGACGATGAAGTTATAGGGCCGCATGTCTCCGAGCAGGCGGACAAAGCATCGCTCGTTAAACTTGATCAGCTCCTTGGCAATCCGGATCGCTTTGAGCTGTTTGTTGTCGAGCCAGGACTCGATAAACATATCCCCGGGCAGGCCCACGATGTGCTCTTCGATAAGCGTGTCGCGGTCCGTGATGAAGTGCATCCGATTCGGAGAAAGAAGGTGTTCGAGTTCGAGTCCGTAAATTCGAGAAGCGTCCGCCTTCTTGACGTAGAAGTAGTCCTGGTTGTCGTTTCTTGAATTGACGATTCGAATTCGGAAGGGCTTGGAATTTCCAAACTCGCAGTAGTCGATCCGGTCTACGTAGAGGTGTTGAATAACGGACAGGTCGCCTCCGGCTTTGATAATCGCGTAAACGCGCTTGAGTCCGTCGGAAATTTTAGTGATTAGGACATGATCGTATATGACGGTTTTCCACAGCGTGTCCTGATCGTCATCGTCATAGAGGGAGGCAGCGGCCGAAAACTGTTCTAGATCCTTGTAAGTTACCGGAAGGCGATTCTCGCGATTGTAATTGGTTAGGTAGTAGCGAAGCGTGTCGCTGATCGGGAAAGCAGGCTTTCGAGGCGTTCCGGAATGCTGCTTTTGAATGGTTTCACCGAGAGACTGAACGAGAAAGTTTGGATTGGTGTCTTGCGGGTCCACAGGCGAGAAAGTTGACGGAGATACTAGGTCATTGTTCGGAAGCCACAAGGCCAATAAAACGGAATTCCTATTGTGAAGTCATAGAATGTCCTATCGAAAAGTTTCGATTTCTCGTGGTAGGGCGAGATTGTCCCCAATCCGCCGCGTCGTTTAAACTGGGAAAATCCGTCCATTTGAGGATGGGCTCTACGGCGGATCGGGACGGTCTCGCCCTACCTTAAAAGGCTCTGGCGGATACCCAGTAGTTAGCATACGGGACCGGCAAATTTCCTAGCGCATTGCTCGTTCGTAGGCGAAGAGGTATTGCTGGGCATAGCCGGCTAGCGGTCCTAGATGCACTCTGCCGAAGCGCTCAAGCTGGTCCTTGTTCCAGCCCTCGAGTCCGTAGCGGTTTTTTAGGACCTTCAAAATCCACGTATCAACGGGAAAGGCTTGGTATTTCTGGGCTCCGAAAAGGAGGGCACAGTCGGCGATCTTCGAACCTACGCCAGGAAATTTGATGAGTTCCGTTTTGGCCTCTTCATAAGGGAGTGCTTCGATTTCTTCGAGTATCCCGTTCGATCCCGCAATGAGATCGGCGGTTTGCTTTATATTCTTTGCCCGAAAGCCTAGCCCGAGCGATCGAAGGACTGACTCGCTCGTTTGGGATAATTGCTCCCAGGTTGGAAGGGCGTGCGGGCCTCCGGGAATAATCTCGGACCCAATTTCACGTGCCATGTTCTCGCACATGATTTTGATTTGCGGAATCTGCTTGGTCGCCGAGCAAAGAAAGCAAAGCAAGGTTTCAGCGAAAGGCTGGTTCAAAAGACGCAAACCGCGGAAAGTGTTGATGGCGTTAGCAAGCGCTTTGTCACTTCGCCAGGGAAGTTGGTCCGTGAGGTCGGTCCAGTCAGTATCAATAAGCAAGTATTGGCGGAGGGATTCGGTTGCTTGCACTTCTGATCCCTCCGGAAAACGGCATTCAATTGACCCTTCTCTTTTCAGTCTTAGCTGGGCGAAATTCTTAGACCAAATCCCTTGCCAGCATTGGTCTATTTCATTGTAGGACCACCGGAACGCTTGCCCGCCAATTAGGGTCTCTTGCAGTAAAGGATTCGAAATCGGAGTTTTGATTACGAGCGTTTGCCAGTTGGTCCAACGCATACGGGATTTTGGTCCGAGAATTTAATGAGAACTTCCTAAGACGAAGCGGAAACGCTCGACCACAGAAAGCTCTGCGAACTCGATAGAGTTGTTCCGTTTGTATCGAGAATCTCGATTTTCCAGGCGGTGGGGATGGTGTCGCTGGTGCCCCAAATGCCGTCGGTGAGCCCGACGAGTGCCCGCTTCTTCTTGATGGGCTCGATGGCGATGGTCTGGGTTTCGATATCTTGGGAGCCGGGTCGGACAAAATGGATGCGGATAGACGCCGCGCTTTTCGCCTGATCCTTCGCATCCAGTTTTAGGGCAACATAGTATCCATTACGCTGCGACGGATCGGTACGGGCGATGGCGTATCTTCCAGGATTTTCCTTCCCGGTGAGGTGCTCAGATATTCGCTTGAAGGAGTCTTCGTCGCGTCGATCGGAGAAAATGATCTCAGCGGCCTGGGACGAGGCGCCGATGACCGCAAAAGCTAATATTGAGAGAATGAGTTTCATATTCTTTGGTGAAGAGACTGAAAGGGATGCTGAGAGTTCCACAATTGGAAAGAAGGCGGAAATTACCAGCCATAGTTGCGGCGGATGCGAACTGGCTCGTAGAGCTCATGGGGGATCTCCTGCAGGAATCGGCTCGGCGTGAGGAACATGGACGGTCCACCTTTGGTATTCATCTTAGGGAAAAGCAGGTAAAGTTCATCTCGCGCTCGGGTGACGGCGACGTAGAAGAGTCGTCTCTCTTCTTCGGTATCTCCCGCCTCAATGGATCGCCGAATAGGGAAAAGCCCGTCGGCGGCTCCAATGACAAAGACGACATCAAATTCGAGTCCCTTTGCCTGATGAACGGTGGTGAGTCGGATCGACTGGTCGCTGTCCTCGATGTTGCGGTCTGCGACTTCGGAATTGAGCAGAGTGATCTGAGCGATGAGCTCCTGCATCTCTTCAAACCGGGCGGCGAATCCGATGAGCGATTTGAGGTCATCCAAGCGGTTGACGTAGTTGGCGTAGGCTCCCTGAAGGTAGAGACTGTACCAACCTTCGAGACCAATCTCCACGACTTCCTCGGGAGAACCGGACTCGTTGGCCTTTTTCATGTCTTGAAGACTGATGGCTAGCGATTCCCAGTCTTGCCGGGCAGCAGCGGGCGCTTTTTTGGTGACTGAGGGATCGCTCATGGCGTCGATGAAGTCGAGCTTTTGTGACTTCGCCACCTCCGCGGTGAGAGCGTAGAGTTTCTGGCCGTTTTTCTCACCGACTTTGGGAAGCAATACAGCGAGTCGCATAAAAGCGGATACGTCTCTTGGGTTGTAGACCAGTCGCAAGTGAGCGACCATATCCTTGATGTGAGCCTGTTCAAAAAACCGGACACCACTCGTGATTTGATAGGAGAGACCCGCTCTTGAGAGCTCCATCTGCAAGTCAAGAGACTGGTAATGGGCACGATAGAGGACGGCGATCTCGCTAGCCTCTTTCCCTTCCTCGAGAAGACCTTGAATACGCGTGATGACAAACTGGGCTTGCTCTTTGCCATCCATTGCCTGAACGACATAAGGGACCTGGCTTGATGGCTTGAACGCCCGCAACTCTTTGTCAAACCCTTGCGTAGTTCTGTTTTGGATCACGGAATTCGCTAGGGTCAATATTTCGGGTGTGCTGCGATAGTTTGTCTCGATTCGAAGGATACGAGTTTCCGGATGGCGATCCGGGAAGGTCATGATATTCTCGTAATTGGCGCCGCGCCACGAGTAGATGCATTGGGCGTCGTCACCGACTGCCATGATTTGGTGATTGGCGCCCATCGTATCGACGATTTCGGCCTGAAGCGTATTCGTGTCCTGGTACTCATCGACCAGAGTGTGACGAAATCGTTGGTTGTAGTATTCTTTAACTTCGGGAGCGACCTCCATCAGTTTGAGCCAGTTGGTCAACAGGTCGTCATAGTCGACCACCTGCTGCTCCTGCTTTCGTTTGGCATAGACTTCGGAAAAGGACTGGATCTGATCCACCAGCTCATTATGCTGGGGAAAGTAGTTGATAATGGTTTGCTCGATGGTGCCCCGTGTGTTCCGCGCCATGCTAATTATGGAAGAGAGGGGACCCGGTTTGGGCCGAATCTTGTCTTTGAAGAAACTCTTGTCGATGGCTTCGACCGCCCCTTTCAAAACGGATTCCGCCTCTCCCGCATCGAGAATGGTGAAATTCTTGGCTAGACCAACGGCTTCCCCATGTATTCTAAGCAACCGATGGCCAATACTGTGGAAGGTCCCGCCCCAGAAGCGACGCGGCTCAAAACCGGTCAGGTCCTCGACGCGTTTGAGCATTTCCTTTGCGGCCTTGTTTGTGAATGTAAGAAGCAGAATGTCATTAGGGCTGACTCCTTGTGAGAGCAGATAGGCGACACGATAGGTAAGGGTACGGGTCTTGCCACTTCCGGCACCCGCCAGAATGAGGAGGGGGCCGGGCTCTGCGGTTACGGCAGCGTACTGCTCGTCATTGAGATCGCCGCGAAAGTCGATCGAGGGAATATCGGTCGATACGGGCGAAGTTGAGAGATCAAAATCCATTTATCTGGAGTAAGAAGGAAATACGAAGATCGAAGAAGTCTTTTCTGAGATGTTCCTCAAATAGGAAGTTTTTTGGCGTGGCGTAGGTCAATTTGTTTCGCTCGATTGTAGCCATGAAAAAATGGTTGGGTAGTTTAGCTCTAATTTGTTAATTGGTGAATGGGTAGGGCAACGACCTCCGGGCGTGCCGTATGGGTTGAGCTTCTAATGCGGCACGCCCGGAGGTCGTTGCCCTACCTGATAGCTATCGTTCGAAATGTTACAAATTAGCCATATGAGGACCGCGCCCTTCGACCTGACTGAGGGGGAGCCGGTCTGCTGTTGCCTTCCATTGCTCCGTAGCGATTGAAGTTGGCTCCTAAAGCAGCACAAGCGCGTCGCGATGGATGACTTCGAACCGCTTCCGGTCAGGGAAAAGGGCTTCAATCTCCGTAAGCGCTTTTCCAGCGATTTGATGAATCTCGTGACTCGAATAGGAGCATTCGCCTCGGGCAATAGGTATCCCCTCCTGACTAACGACGTCGATGACGTCTCCCGCATGAAAGTTGCCTTCGCATTTTGTGATGCCAGCAGCCAGTAGGCTGCGTTCCTCACGGATCAATGCATTGCACGCTCCGGTATCGATCTGTATCGAGCCCAAGGGGCGTTGAAAATAAGCGAGCCACCGTTTTTTGGATACTAATGGGGCTTTGCTAGCTACAAAGCGAGTCCCGACACTTTCTCCGTCGATCAGTCTTAGAATAATATTTTCCGCGGATCCGTGCGCGATGAAAGTCTCGCACCCCGCGGCAGTGGCGATCTTTGCCGCTTGGATCTTCGGGATCATTCCACCTACCGCGGTAGGAGAATTGGTTCCCTTGGCCATGGACTCTATTTTCGAATCTATATTCTCGACGACAGGAACAATTTCACCGGTTCCGTCCATGTCGATCAGTCCGGGCGCAGTCGAAAGGATCATCAGTTGACTGGCTTCAGCGAGGGAAGCCACCATAGCTCCCAATGTGTCGTTGTTGCCAAACCTGATTTCGAATGCGCTGACCGAATCGTTCTCGTTGATAATGGGCACCACGTTGTAGCTGAGGAGCTGGTCGATCGTAGCCTTGGCATTGACATAGCGATTCCGAATACGGAGTCCCTCGTGAGTAAGCAGAATTTGACCGACTAAAAGATCGTAGGGGTCCAGACCGTTTTGCCAGCACTGGATGAGCCGGCTCTGGCCGATGGAAGCGCAGGCCTGCTGCTTGGGGAGGGTTGAGGGTCGACTTTTCAGTTTGAGAGCCCCCATTCCCATGCCGATGGCACCGGAGCTGACGACCAGGACTTCAATATTGCGTTTCCTCAGTTCCGCTATCTGGCTACAGATGGACTGGATACGCACCGTATCAATTTCACCGATACCTTTTGTTAAAATACCGGTGCCAAGCTTGATGACGATACGTTGCATTTTAGATTGGTAGCGAGTAGCGGTTTAGTCCGTAGCTTTTTGCGAGCTATCGACTAATGGGCTTCAAGCGAATGAGCTTAGAACTCGGCGAAGCGGGGCTTAAACCGTTAAGAGGTCTTTTTCCTTGGCCGCGAGGAGATCGTTTATCTTTTTGATGCCGTTATCCGTTCCCGCCTGGATTTCCTTTTCGCAACGCTTGAGATCGTCTTCAGAAATCTCTCCATCCTTTTGCAACTTCTTTATTGCATCCATGGCGTCGTGACGCGCCTTTCTAACTCCCACGCGGGCATCCTCTGCATGCTTACTCACCAACTTTACGAGTTCTTGTCTCCGATCCCCGGTAAGTTCGGGGAGGGGAAGGCGGATAATGTCGCCCATGATCGCAGGGGTGATTCCAATGTTTGAAGTTTGGATCGCCTTCTCGATGGCTTTCAAGGTGCCCTTGTCCCAGGGAGTGATCGCGATCGTGCGCGTGTCGGGTGTTGAGATGGCGGCCATATCTCGAATCGGCATGGTGCTGCCATAGGCCTCAACCATGATTCCCTCGACCATGTGCGGATTGGCTTTGCCGGTGTTAACGGCTGAGAACTCATGTGCGGCGTGTTCGGTCGCTTTTTCGACACCTTCCTCGAAATTCAAAAAGATTTCATCTTCGTCCATAGCGTATTTGGTTTTAGATTTGGTTAGAGGTTTTGCGCGTTGTTTGAAATCAAAAACTTAATCGTCGGAGCAGACAAGCGTACCGACCTTTTCTCCCAGAATCGCTCGTCGGATGCTGCCTTCCTCGTTGAGGCTGAACACGAGAATGGGCACTTCGTTGTCCATGCAAAGGGAGAATGCGGTGGAATCGAGAATGTTCAGCCTCTGCTGGAGAGCGTCGATGTAGCTGAGCTTGTCGTAGCGGACCGCATCGTCGTACTTCATCGGATCCTTATCGTAAATGCCATCGACTTTAGTCGCCTTCATGATGACCTCCGCCTGGATCTCGCTCGCTCGCAAGGCCGCGGTGGTGTCGGTGGAAAAGTAGGGGTTGCCGGTGCCGGCGACGAAAATGACGACCCTCCCTTTTTCCAGGTGTCTGATGGCCCGGCGCAGGATGAAGGGCTCGGCTACCTGATTCATGGGGATCGAGGTTTGAACGCGTGTGACCACTCCCATCTTCTCGAGGCACTCCATGAACGCGAGGCCGTTGATGACCGTCGAGAGCATGCCCATGTAGTCGCCAGTGGTCCGATCGACTCCTCGGTCCTTGGAGCCAGACAAGCCGCGAAAAATGTTCCCGCCCCCGATTACGATGCACACCTCGGTCCCTAGGGAGCGAATGTCCTTAATCTGCTCGCAGATTCGTTTTAGTATATCCCAGTCGATCGGATCACCTGTTTCGGGGCTTCGCAGCACTTCACCGCTTAGCTTGAGAATGATACGTTTATACTTGGGTTTTTCGGCGGAGTTTGAGTCTGAGGACATTAAAAACTCGTTAAGCCATAGCGCGTTAAGGTCGTCAATGCTGCGTTTTGTAAACTTCGTCCATTTCAGCGCTTGACGAGGTAGGAAACTCTTAGCAACTTATGCGGCCTTTAATAGCCTGATGGTGTAATGGTAGCACACCTGGTTTTGGTCCAGGCGGTCGGGGTTCGAACCCCTGTCGGGCTGCCATTCGACGCGTTTCGAGCTTTGCTCTTCACTTGCTCATGGCGAGCCACCCTGTAAATTGGGGTGTGGATGGTAGAGTATTTGGAAAGCGTCGAATGCCCTGAGCCTGTCGAAGGGCTTTCCTTCGTGTACATTCTTTTGTGCCGAGGTGATAGATTCTAAGTGGGCATTGCGGATGATGTTGAGGCTCGACTAAAAGTCCACGAGAGAGGGAATGGAGCGCGGAATACACGAATTTTCGCTCCTTACAGACTCGTATTTGTAGAGGGACCATTTGAGCGATGTATTGCGGCTAAGCGGGAGATTCAGCTTAAAAAATGGTCTCGAGCCAAAAAAATTGCGTTGATAACCGGGGATGGTGGGGAACTGATTCGATTGTCAAAGAGCCGAGATTGAGAGATTTTTATGCGGGGATGTGATTTTGGCGGAAGCTTGATCATTCCAGTGTAATCAAACCTGCGTTAGATGATCTCCAACGAGAAACATTTGGAAATCGAACCGCGAATCACAACCGCTTCATTTCTTCTTTGATTAGCCGAAAAATTTAACTAGACACGGTTGAGAGGGGTTGTCTCGACAAACTCAGTAACAGGAAGAACCGACATGTATATCTCAGCGGATTGGCTTGGGCCACTGGAGGATGCGCTATTGAAGGCCGAGCGAAAGCATTCCGGCTCCATTAGTATGCTGAGCGACCTATTCAACGATCCTCACGAGTTGGTTCGTTGCTACGTTGAGCCCCATTGTCGGTACGAGGATCATTTCGACAATGCAGGGAAGTCGGCATCTTCTGCCTTCGATGCGGTGAATTTGTTCATGGGAGATGGGGTCGACGAATCGATCCAAGGTGGAAATCAGATGTTGATACTTGGGAATTCGGGTTCGGGTAAGACCTCTCTGCTCTCTATTTTGCGGCTCGCTCAGGTCCTCAATTACCGTGATTCCAATCTTCGTTGCGAGCTCCTAAGGCTCGGACTTGATACGCTGGACAAGATCGCCTCGATTTCCAATCCGTCGGAAACGGTTCTTCTGCTGGACGGACTAGATGAGGACCGCGAAGCCCAAAGCTCCGCTCGCCAGAGATTGCTCGATCTGTGGGAAGCCAGCCACGGGTTCAAACGGGTTTTTCTTGCGTGTGAGAATCGCTACTTTTTTCAAAATGTGAGCGATCAGTCGTCGGGGGATAAAGGTGGCAAGGTAGGCGATTTCGATTGCCCCACCATGGGGCTGCTGGATTTCGATGCGGATCAAGTAGAGCGGTATTTGGATACTCGTTTTCCCAAACAATGGCGGCAAAAGCTGTTGAAAGGCGGAGACCGTGAAGCCGCTGCGAAGCAGGTTATGAATCTCGGGGTGCTCAAGCATCGGCCTCAGGCGCTTTCCCTGATCGGCTATCTCTTTGAGAATGAAGGACCCTTGAAAGATGAATACAGCCTAATGGAGGCGGTGTCCGTACAGTGGCTTATCGAGGAGAACGAAAGAGCTCAAAAGGGGGGAGAGTCCCATTTGAATATGGAGTCGTTGTATGAGTTTGCCAAGCTGCTGGCAACTCGAATGACGGAAATTGGGCAGTATTCTGTTTCCGAGCACAGGGTCATGGAATGGCTTCCGCCGGGTACAGAGAGCCTTCATTTAAACGAGGTCAGGTTTGAAGCTTATTCCTTGCTGCAGAAACACGATTTCGGAGCGGGTGAACGCAGCTACCGTTTTTCCCATCGCACTATTCAGGAGTTCTTCGCGGCGCAGGGGGTGCTCGATTCGAGTGATGAAGATGAGATAGTGGTGCCAGGTTATGCGACTAATAAGATGATCGACTACATCGTTCACGGTCGATCGGTGAGTGACGAGCACTGCGATAAAAAGCTAATCATGCGAGACGTGAAGCTCGCGACCTTTGGAATGGAAGCCAAAGACCTCAAGGGGGCCATTATCGAAGAACCTGATTCAGAGGAAACTTATGAGGAAGTCGATTTTGAGAAGCTCCGGCAAGAAGGCGTAAAGCTCAGCCAAGAGAAAGCGAATGATGACGCAACCGAAACTCCGGTTCCCGGAAAACCCGTCTCTTTCGAAATTGAAGAGGGTTTGTATCTCGATATGCTATGGGTTGAGCCGGGCGAATTCAATATTGGTAATCGCGATTCCCCGGTGGTAATTGAAATTCCCCAAGGGTTCTGGCTCAGCAAGTATCTCGTGACCCAAAAGATGTATTACGCGATCATGAAAATGAATCCGAGCGCGTTTAGATCTCCAGATAAGGAGCTTCCTGTGGAGCAAGTGTCATGGAATGACGCTCAGTCCTTTTGTGAGGAGTTGACTCGCTTGATGCCAGAGGGTTTGGACGAACCCTTGGAGTTCCGTCTCCCAAAAGAGTCTGAATGGGTACATGCCTGTAGGGCGGGGAATGATACCAACTACAGCTATGGAGATAATGAACGCGTGTTTGGGCAGCACGGTTGGTATTCGGGAAATAGTAACGGCAAGACGCATAAGCCAGGAGAGAAGCGGCCTAACCCATGGGGCTTCTATGACATGCACGGAAACGTTTGGGAGTGGTGCTATGATAGGGATGACGATTTCGCGCACCGACTGATTATCGATTTCAAACAGAAAGAAGAAGACAAAGTGGAAGTACGAGCCATTCGCGGAGGCGGTTGGAGCAGCTTGGTATATGCGTGCCGCATCGCGAACCGCAACTGGTTTCCACTTCACGAATACAGCAATTGCATTGGATTTCGGATCGCGTTGGTTCGGAAGCTGTCGGGCGAAAAAAAGGGGAGTTAATGTGGGGTCGACTTCCATTTTTTCGTTTTAGGGAAATGAGGCTCAGGGGAAGACATTGCCTCAAAGTGATCCTCGTTTTTGGGGCTATTTCATTGACCTGCACTCTTCATGCGGAGGTGTTTCTGGGGGTTCCCCGAGAGGCGATTGAAGAGATAATGGACTTGGGCTATAATCTCGACCCGAGAACGCCGGAATTGATTGAGCAGGTCATTGTCGACTTCCCTGAATCGCCATTGGGACTCTGTCTGAAGGCGGCCCGGCTTTTCCGGCTCGACGATTATGCCGAAGGCTCCGATGCGGAAATTTCCGAGCAGTTTGAAGAGGCGTCCGGCCTCGCAATCGAAGCAGCAAAGGACTACTATGATAGAAACCCTCAGGATCCTGAAGCTCGCTATGCTCTGGGAATGTGTGAGCTTAATTTGGCTCGTTACTACATTGATCATCGACGTTGGTTCAGTGGATTTTTTAAGGCCACTTCAGGTTTAGGACATCTGAAAGCGATTCTGAAAGAGCATCCAGATTTTCATGACGCGAAGATGCCTCTGGGGGTGGCAAATTGCTTTCTGGATAAAACCCCCACGTATCTTAAACCGCTCGCGGCGCTCTTGCGGTTTTCCGGCGACATGGAGCTTGGGCTGCAGCAACTGAAAGATTCGGAGACGAAAGGGTTTCTGACCCGATATGAAAGTCTCTACTATCAAGTGAGTGTTCAATGGGTATTGTTGGAGGATAAAGAGGCCGCTCGTGAAATCCTGGATCGCTTCATTGAGCGATTTCCTCGCAACGTAGACGCCCTCGCCATGCGGGCCCATCTGGATCGCAAAACGGAGCGATTTGAGGAAGCCTTTGAAGGGTACCAGTACATCCTCTCGATTCCCGAGATCAGTCATATAGGGGAAATGCGGGATTGGGTGATCCTTCACTCGGGAAACCTGGCCATTCAGCTGGAAAAGCCGGAGATCGCGCTTGAGAAAGGAACCGCGCTGCTGGAAACCATTGAACAGTCAGAAAAGGAACTGCGCGGCTGGGCGCAGATGCTGTATGCGAATGCGCTCCTTCATCTAGGTCGAAGGCAAGAGGCGAGAGAGGAATTTGCTAAAGTGAAACGTCGCGACAATTCGGAAGCCTTCAAGGCGACGGAGCGTATTCTCGATGAAATGGACAGAGATGCAGAACAGGCTCAAATTTCCCCATGATGGTCTCATCTTTGGTTTAAACCTTAAGAGGCTCGCAGTATGTAGTTGGAGGCCGATTTACGGTTCGTTTACTCGGGTTTGCATTGAGCCTAGCCTCGTTGTTGCGAGTCTAGCTGAAATTAGGCGGCGTTAACCCGATAGATAGGATGACAATCCGATTTGTTGAAAAACGCTGATTGTCGAGAGCGATGGTGAATTCAAGGCAGCCAGTCAAATTTTCGGGAATTCTGATAACAGCAATCGTAGTTGTCTGGCTGAGTAATTCAACTCGAGAGCCTAGCCCGACGGCTGACGATGAGACGGGTGAATTTGATCTCATAGAAAGATCGGTAGATGAGATTCCCGATCCGATTTCGGAGATCCATGAATTGTCTCGCGAATCAAGAGATGCCTCATCTGGAATTAAAGCGATAGACCGGTGGGAAGATGCTTTGGTTTTGGCGAGTAGGCAGACTGACTGGTCCCCTGATGGAAATAGCTACCAGTTAAGAAGGATCGTTCGTCATGCCGCGATGCGGTATCCCATTCTCGTCGAGGAAAAGATTAGAGTATCATCGGCTGCGGGATTAATCGAAAAGCGAGAGGTCCTAAGCGAACGAGCAGCTGCTCATTTTCTATTAACTTCTAGGAGTCATGTATCTGAGGATACGCTGAGGAATTTCGTTTTTGAAAAGGGTCTGCAGCTGCGTGAACGCGTTTCCCCACGCGGGCCCTATCGAGTCACTTTTCCGGAATCAGAAATGACGGTGGATTCTATTCCCGATTTGGTAGCTGAAATGAATAGCGGTGCCCATTCAAGTGTCGTGGAATATGCAGACTACGACTTTGTTCGCCGCGTTTCCAACGTTCCTAACGACACTTATTACAATTCAGGCGATCAATGGAGTTTAGACAATAATGGCTCGCGAACTGGTTCTGTTGAAGGGGTTGATATTGGGGCCTTGGAAGGGTGGACTGTACGAACGGATGCGTCAGACATCATCGTGGCGATTGTGGATACCGGCGTCAGGTACACGCACGAGGACTTGAAAGATAATATATGGATCAATGCTGGCGAAATCCCTGACAATGATATCGATGATGACGGCAATGGCTATGTGGATGACATACATGGAATCAATGCCCTATACTCTTCTCAACTATCCGTTGGAGGTGATCCCATGGATGAACACGGTCATGGGACCCACGTAGCGGGCACGGTTGGGGCAAGAGGCAATAATGGTGTCGGAGTCACGGGAATAGCTTGGAACGTGCAGTTGATGCCTTTAAAATTTCTTGGGCCGGATGGCAATGGGATGGATTCGGATGCCATTAAGTGTATTGACTACGCCATAGGCAACGGAGCTGACATTATAAATAACAGCTGGGGGGGGTGATGGTGTAAACCGGGCTCTGACGGATGCAGTGGAGCGAGCAAATGAAGCGGGTGTAATAGTCGTGGTCGCCGCGGGCAATGGAGGGGACAATATCGATATTGATGAATACACTCCGGCGGGAATCGATCTACCGAACGTGGTGACCGTTGCCAATCATGACGATGCGGGAGATCTGCGATTAAGCTCGAATTTCGGGCCGGTAAAAGTGGATATCGCAGCGCCGGGTACGAGAATCCGCTCTTCAACTCATCTAACCGACAGCTCGTATGGATATAAGTCAGGAACATCGATGGCAGCTCCCCATGTTTCTGGAGCCCTCGCTCTTTTAAAAGCGGAGTATCCGGAGGAAAGTTATATCAAGTTGATCGAACGCGTGCTTCAAGGGGCGGTGAAGGTGGGCCGTTTTGATGAGAAAATCCGAACTGCAGCAAGACTGAGCTTAGCGAATTCGATGGCAGTAACAAAGTTTGTACCGTCATCACCGACTAGGTCGAAATTGTCCAGTGGAGATGGATACGCATCTTTGAGTTGGGAACATGATTGGATCGATTCGATCAACGGATTTCGAGTAGAAAAACGGATCAACGATGGAGAATGGAAAATCGTCGGTTTTGGAGATTCGCAAACGCGGCGATTTGAAGATCCGGTACGATTCTATTCTGCCAGCACGGATTATCGTGTTTTCTCGGTAAACGATAATGGGTATTCCCTGCCGTCACAGAATCAGGTTCTGAATTCAGTGGTTGAAGATAATCCTATAGTCGAGATTCAATTGCCGATAGGTGACAAAGGGATTGGATACGGAACCGACATCGACTCGAATTCCAACACACTTGTCGTCGGAGCTCCTTTTGATGAGGATTCAGGAGATGAGTCCGGGTCCGTGTATGTTTACGAAAGAATGAACGGATCCGGGTGGCAGTATCGTCAAAAGCTGATTGGAACTGATAGCGATGCGTACGATAATTTTGGATATTCGGTAGGGTTGAATGGGTCGACCCTAGTGGTTGGCGCGTACAATGAGGACGGTGATAGCATTGACGAGGGAGCAGTGTATTTGTTTGAGCAGAGAGAAAATGGAGTTTGGACCCAAACTCGCAAATTGAAGTCTCCCAATGGAAAGGCTCAGGATAGATTCGGTTTCAGCGTGGATGTTCATGGCGATGTGCTCGTCTCCTCAGCCCGCGACGACGATGATAGCGGTCGGAATGCAGGTGCAGTCCACATCTTTGAGAGAGATAGCGGTACTGACTGGGCTCATCGATTAAAGCTGACGCCTCCCAGTGGTTCGGATGGAGGTTACTTTGGGTGGTCCGTTAGCGTACACGGGGACCGAATCCTTGTGGGAGCGAAAGGCGACGATAGCGGTGGAGTCGGAGCTGGATCTGTCTATTTGTATCGAAAAATTGGAAACAATTGGCAGCTAGAGCAGAAAATCCTTCCAGATGACTTGTCTAGCTACGATGCTTTTGGGACGAGTGTTGATTTTGACGGCGCCTCAATTGTTGTGGGAGCTCCGAACGATGACAGTGCGGTTTTCGATTCGGGATCCGTCTCCTTGTACCGTCACTCGGGAGCGAGGTGGGAAAGAGAGCGTATATTTACGCCGATCGACCCTGGAGGGGGTGAAAGAGTGGGTTTTGATGTAGCGATTCTTGGAAGTCGGATCGCGGCATCTGGCCAAACTGAGGATGGCTTGGCAACGCAAGGGCTGATTTATGAGGAAATTGCTCCAGAAGAATGGCAAGAAGCCAGGGAACTCCTCAAGGTAGATATATCAACAATCAAAGGGGTTAGTGTTTCATTGTCAGATGAAGTAGTAACCTTTGGCAATCCGAGTGAAAGGAAATTGCAGTCGTTTTACGATATACCGGAGTCGGCTTTCGAGCTAGACATTGCTGGGATTTCTGAGGATGGCGTTTCGCTTTCGTGGACAGGCTCGGGTTTCGATGCTGAATCGATTGTAATTGAACGTCGCGAGTTGGGCGGAGCGAGTTGGGAAATCGTAGCGACCAAGGAGTCTGGAGAATCCAGCTTTGTTGACGGTTCGTCGATGGGAGGACGTCAGTGGGAATACCGCATTCGAGCGGTTTCTGGAGGAGTTTCAAGTCCGAGCAATTCGGTGACATCAGCTTTGCTACCGATTGGACGATTGGTCAATTTGTCGGTTCGTGGATATGTGGGTGAGGGTGACCGAGTTTTGATCCCAGGATTTACCGTTATAGGCAGTGAGGAACTGAGTCTAGCGATTCGAGCTCGAGGGCCCTCTTTGTCGGAGTTGGAGGTGCCGAATGCAGTTTTGGATCCCAAATTGACGGTCTATCCACTTGGCCAGGATTCAATCGGATGGAACGACAATTGGGCCGATAGCTTTTCAATCGCTGAGATGGAGCTCTTCGAATTCGAAACGGGAGCCTCGCCTATCGCGGAATTTGATTCTGAATCGGTTTTCTTGGGAGAACTTGAGACCGGAGTCTACACGGTGATTGTGGAAGAATTAGACGAAGGCAGTGGTCTTGGATTGGCGGAAATCTTTGAGATTCCTGAAGAAGGTCAGTTCAATGAGAATACGGCTCTGGTAAATCTGTCAGCGAGAGGATTTGTGGATACAGGGGCCAGCGTACTTATCGGTGGCCTTGTTGTGGGCGGTGACGCTCCGGTCAGAGTATTGTTGAGAGGAGTGGGACCGGGATTGAAAGAACTGGGTGTGGAAGAGGTTTTAGAACAGCCAATAATTACTTTGTATGATGTTGAGGGAACTCTGATCGCATCGAATGAGAAATGGGGAATGGGTGGCCAGATAGGAGAGGTGATTGATCTCTCGAATGAAGTGGGGGCTTTTGACCTCAAGTTGGGGTCGGATGATTCAGCGATGGTTGCAGTCTTGCCACCGGGTCTCTATACCTGCGTTTTGGATACAGTATTCGAAAATGAAGGCGTGGGCCTGCTTGAGATATACCTCGCCCCCTAGGTTTTCGGGTAGTTCCGATTCGGTTACTTATTCAAGTTTGAAACAAATGTCCCGATTCGGTCGACCGCTTTCGCCAGCTGTTCTCGAGACGCGGCGTAACTAAATCGGAGGTAGCCTTCACCATTGACTCCGAAATCCGTTCCTGAGAGGCAGGCGACCCCCGCCTCATTTAGCAGTCTCTCCGCTAAAACGGGTGAGGGTATTCCGACTTCGGAAACGTTGGGAAATGCGTAGAAAGCGCCTTCAGGAACGCGGCACTCAAATCCGTCAATCTGATTGAGTCCATTCACGAAGTCATCGCGCCTTTGCTGATAGGTCTTCACGATATCGGACACCGCTTCGTCGCACTGCTGAATCGCGACGATGCCCGCTCTTTGGGTGAATCCAGCCGTGCAGCCGACCGCATGCGTAAGCAAGAGCGACACTTTTTCCGCGAGGGCTTCGGGCATGATCGCGTAGCCGAGCCGCCATCCCGTCATCGCGTAGGATTTCGAAAACCCGTCTACAATTATGGTCCGCTCGCTCATGCCTTCCAGGGCATAGATACTGTCTGCCTGGCAATCACTGTAGACAAGTCGTGAGTAGATTTCATCGCTCAGCACCCAAAAGTCGTGTTTCTTAGCGAGGGCGGCGATTTCCATCAAGTCGGCCTTTGAGATGACTCCACCGGTGGGATTGGCGGGAGAATTCAGTATGAGAAGTTTCGTTTTTTCCGTGATGCGACTTTCGAGTTCGTCCAAGTCGAAAGAGAAACTGTTGGCCTCCACCAACGGTACTGGAACTGGTACACCGCCGGCTATTTCGATATCGGCAGGGTAGGAAGGAAATCCGGGATCCGGGAAAAGAACCTCGTCCCCTTTTTCGAGAAGCGCAAGTAGCGGGAACAAGAGAACTGGTTTGGCTCCGGGCCCGACTACCACCTGCGAAGGGCTTGTCCGGATCCCTCTGGTTTTCGAGTAGTTAGCGATCGCTTCCCGGAGGTCTGCGTATCCTTCGGAAGGATTGTATCGGGTAAAGCCCGCATCGATGGCTTTCTTTCCTTCTTCAGCGATCGGAGGAAAGGTGTTGAAATCAGGTTGTCCGATTTCCAGATGAACGATGTCGCGGCCTTCCTTCTCGAGAGCTTGAGCGAGTCCCATCACTCGATAGGCGCCTTCTGATTTGAGGTTTTGGATGCGGGTGGCGAAGTTCATGGCGAATGCCTAGTAAATCGACATTTCGAGAACTAGAACGCAAGCCGGGAAAGAGCCGCGGACTGAGGTTAGTTAAAGTACTCTCCGTATTGGGGTCTCAATAATTCCTAAACCGCTATCTGTCAGTCGAACCTCGCCTAAAACCTTAGGGTCAAGGCATTCCATTTAACATCGCTTCTTGATTCGCTGCTAAAGAGCTTTGAATCCAAGGCCATGGCAGACACGCGATTGAGCGGATCAGGCTGGTTGGATACGAACTGAGTAAATTTCCAGCCCCGGTCACTCAGGGGATGAACATACTTTTCCATGAGGCGAGAAGTGATGTTCTCGTGGGCATTGAAGGCGATGGTGTCGTCGATGTTGATCGATTGGAAAGGGGTCTCGATTTCCAGAACGTATGAGTCTTGCAGAGTTGATACAGGAATCGACTTCGCGGAGGATGCCAATTCAGGGGCTGGAAGGGGAGTGTCAGTGCTCTCTGAGGTGGTTGAAACGTCAATATCGGCTCGTGCCACTTCAAAAAACACTGGCTCGTCAGTTTCGGGCTCAATATTGGCCGAACTTTCCGTTTCAGCCACTACGATTTCCTGAGAAGGTAAAGGCGCTTCTTCCGAATGGGCAACGTAGGCTGGGTTTAGCATTTGCATAACCACAAAACCAACCACCCCGCAGGATGCGGCCGCTCCACAAAGCAGCCCAAAGTGCCGAAATCGCTGCCAGCCGCTTACTTCTGATCCGAGATCCTCCACCGGCTGTTGCTGGAGTAGTCGTCTCTGTCTTATTCGGAGATCGTTTTCAAACTCGTTCCAGAAATCGGGAGACGGCTTTTCGGCGCGCTTCACTTTCAGAAGCTCGTCTAAGGTGTAGTTGCCTCGAGAATTTCGCATTGTTGGGTTTAGATGCGCTTCCCGTCGAAGCATTCAAAAAAATTACGATTTTCTTAAATTTTACTGAGCAGGCAACTTTTAGCCTAGGCTGAAACCCTTTTAATGAGAATGTAAATCCTTGATATCCAGCCTCTAATGGGAATTAGCATCCATACTGACTGGATTGGGCAATGTCTCCTGAAATGCTTCAGAAAACAGACAAAAAGAACTAATCCCCGTCCTTCTTGGTAGATGATCCTCGTTCATAGAGAGCGTAGCCAAGCAGGGGAATGGTATGCCTTCGGATGAACAAGATGATTGAACAGGCGACAAGTACGACCACTGCGAGCATGCCTAGCTGAAAGCGCTCCCCTTCCCAGCCAAGCTGGGTGAAATGGCCGATGATCGCGCCCATCATGAGACCAGAACCCAGCATGGCTCCAAACGTTATGCTGGAAGGAACTAGCAGCAGGATACAGGCAACGAGTTCGAGAATGCCAATCAAGACACGCCCTTCGGGCTCCATTTCGAGTTCGGTGAATAGTTGCACAGATTCAGGGGCGCCGCTGAATTTGAAGAAGAGTGTTTGGCCCATGATGATGACCGCTACAATTTGAGCGATCCATGAGACGATAGAGGAAGACCGATTGTTCATGATAGTCATTGGAGGTTAGGCATTGATCGCTAGTTCGAGTTGCTCAGGAAGGTATTAAGGGTAGAGCCCTTGGGCACGTAGAGGTGTTCGAACGAAAGCTCCTGAACCGAACGGCATCCAGTGGCGCAGAGCAGCTCCTGCAAATCGTGCTCCAGATTGTCTACGTAGTGGGCAACTCGTTTTGATTTTAAATCGACATCGAGCCCCCTCTCCAATTCCGGATCGTGAGTCGTGATGCCGACGGGACAGGTGTTGTTCCCGCATTGCATGGCTTGGATACAGCCGATCGAGAGCATGAATCCTCGGGCTGAGGCGACCGCGTCGGCTCCAAGATAAAAAGCGATGAGTTGGCGCCCGGGCCCCACCAGTTTGCCGGACGCGATGATCTTCAGCCGATTGCGGACATCATGCTCGGTCAGGATGTCATCCACTTTTTTTAGGGCAGGGAAAAGGGGAAGCCCGACTCGATCCATAAAGGCCTTGGGAGCTGCCCCGGTGCCTCCCTCAGCTCCATCAATGGTAATCCAGTCTGGAAATACCTCCTGTCGTTTCATCTCGGATACGAGACCTTCAAACTCGGCCGGGTTTCCAATACACATCTTGATTCCGACGGGGAGCTGAGAGGTCTCCTGGACGTGCTGGATGAACCTGACGCTGCTTTCCAGATCCACGCATTCAATATGGCTAGGGGGCGAAACCACATCCTGTCCCATTGGGACTCCTCTTAGGGTAGAGATTTCAGGAGTAATCTTCTCTTTAGGCAGCAAGCCCCCCTTGCCCGGTTTTGCTCCTTGAGAAAATTTGATTTCGATCATTTTGATCGATTCTTTGTTGGCGAGATCACGAAGCTTCTGGTCGTCAAGGTGCCCATCCTCAGTACGCACGCCGAACTTCGCGGTTCCCATTTGGAAAATCAGATCACAGCCTTCCTCCAGGTGGTACTTGGGGTAGCCCCCTCGCCGGTATTCATCAAGGTTCCCGCTAGCTTAGCCCCGCGAGCAAATGACCGAACCGCGCTTTGTCCGAGCGATCCAAAACTCATGGCGCTAATGATGAAAGGGCGCTTCAAGGTGTAGGGGTTGGGACAGCCACGTTCTTCCCCGAATGTAACCCCGGCGGATTTGAGCTCGGCTTTTCGGATCGGAAACATTGCGTGCCGGACCTTGACTTCCGTTGAATCAAAGTTCTTTTGCGACCCAAAGGAAGATGCGGAATTGATATTCTGGGCTTTGCGATAGACTTCAGATCGCTCGTTTCGGTTAAAAGGCCGCTCTTCAGTGTCACTCAAATATAGGTACTGTCTCAGCTCAGGTCCAATGCTCTCTAGGACATATCGGCCCTGGCCCAGAATCCCGAAATTGCGTAGAATAGCGTGCCCTTTTTGGGCAAACAGATAGAAGGCGTTCAGGGAGCTGAGGAAAATGAAGGCTACCGTGAGAAAGTGAAAATAAAACGAGATCCTGAGCCCAGCCAAGAAGAACAGTCCGGCCAAAAGCGGAATCGCTAGATTGGTGAAGCGGGAAAGCTTGTGAAGGTTTACGACAAGTTTGCCGGTCATTGGCATAGGGCGGATCGTTTGAGGTTATTGGGCAGAAATTTCTATCTCTGATCTGATATTCAGACAGGCTTTGCAAGCTTGAGACAGGTAATTTTCCAAAGGAGCGTCGTGAAGCAAGGGATACGGACTTGCGTGCGATAGATCGCGCCCGGATTGGGATGCAGGTGAGTTTGCGAGAAAATAGATTTATTTAACCAAATGGTTAAATTAGAGACTGATCGAACCAGCCGAATATTTAGAGCGCTATCGGATCCGACTCGCAGGAAAATTCTCCGGGTAGTTGCCAATCGAGATGCCTCTGCGGGCGAGTTAGCGTTTCCTTTCTCGATTTCGGCCCCGGCGATTTCGAAGCATCTAAAGGTTCTGGAAGCGGCCGACCTGGTGGTCCGTAGGAGGGAGGGGAAAACCCATCGATTTCAACTAAACGCTGAAGCGCTTCAGACTGCTGAAGAAACCATTAAGCGGCTGACGGGATACTGGAACCGCCGTTTGGACAATTTGGATAAGTATATAAAAAAGGAAAATTAGGAAAACGCTATGAAAGAAAACGAAGTTTTATCGCTGCTTGAGATCAGAAAAACGATCTGTGGGAAACGGGATGCCGTATTCGATGCGCTTACCAAACCTGAGATTATGTCGGAATGGTTTTACGGTATGGATCAGGGATCAGCGGAGGTCGAAAGTGATTTCAGGGTAGGGGGAGGGTATGTCATCCGAATGTTCAAAAGCGACGGATCCGCATCGAGTTGCGCGGAGTATGAACCCCATGGTGAATTTCTAGAGATCGACCGTCCGAACAAAATCGTCTTCACCTGGATCTCGGAAGGGTTCGTGGACTACAGTGTCGTAACGATTTCTCTTGTGGCAACTGAAGAGGGAACCGAGCTTACACTGCGTCACGAATTGCCGGAGATGGTAGCCGATGTCCACAAGGAGGGCTGGAATGCGTGTCTCGGTAATCTGACCAAAAATTGCTTTTCTTGAGCTTCGTTTCGGCAACCGTTTTATGGGAATGGGACAGGCTCCTTAAACTATTGGCGGGCGTAAGGGAACTGGTTCACCTTACGCCCGCACTGGCTGATCAAAATACTGTCTTTATGCGCTCTAGGAACGCAAAAAATTGCTTGGTAGTTACAGATGGAAAAAAACGAATGTTTGGTAATGGTCTGAATGTCCTTTTCGGGGGCCATTCTAAGTTGGTTTCACCTAAAATGCGATATTTTTTTTAGAAATTTTTCGGGCGATAATGGCAGGTGTTTTTTCCGGACTTTCGACCCGTTTTCGTAATGGTATGGTGTTGTCCTGCTTGAGGGCCTTTTTGTGAAAGGGAGTATTGGGTCTTTTGGCATCCTCGGAGTGTTCGGTCGCTGGCCTGTCCAAAACCCTCGTTGTGCGCTCGCAAGTCGTCAGCCAAAAGACTCCGCGTCATTGGTTCGTGCTATTCCAAAGAAGCAGCTCCTCACTTTCCCCAGATTTCCTCCAGGACGGCATTGAGGACAGGGTCGTGTTTCTTGATTTCGGCACGGACGAATGGGTAGAAATCGTTGCGTCCGAACCAAGCTTCAGTCCCCTCCGCGAAATACTCCTTGTGATTCGTTATGCCGTAATGACGAACGTTCTCGCCCGTGAACTGCAGCACCTTTTCGTAGGTCCCGCTCTCCTTCGCTTCTGCGTAGGCCTCCAAAATCTTGGGATGGTCAAAACTCAGGATCTGATCGTGATAGCCGTGTGCCAGTTCGTGAAGGATTACCCAGGGATGCTTGAGCATCTGATGTTTGGAAAGCAACGCTGCTGCCTGGGTGATGTGGACCTTCTTGGTTAGACGTACGTCGTGGCCGTGTTCCTTCAACCAATCCTGACTGGGATGATACTGCATCCTGTCCAGGTTGGGATGCTGTTTCTCGATCCAGATCCCGACCTTCATCAAATCTTTAAGTCGGTCCTTGGGCACCATGATTTGGATACGGTTCAGATGGTCCCCTAGCATCCGCAGGGCGCGTTTTCCCAGATCAGCTGCTTCGCCGCCTTCCAACAACGCGGGTTCTACGTACACCATCCATCCTTCAATCTCCTTCACCACCGGATCAAGCCGGATGCCGTCATCGTTCGACTTGTCTTCTGCGAAGGCGGGAAAAGAGCCTATTAGTAAGGAAAACGAGAATACGGTGAGAAGCGTTTTCATAGCAGGGGACAGTTTTCGGGAACTCACTCGAGAATTGCGATTTGGCCCTGGCCGCCGGCCATTAAGATCAGGGATCCTTGTCGCGCTCTTCGGACCACGTGGAAGTTCTCCTCATCCGATAGGGAATTCCAGGAGAGTCCGCCATCGCGAGAAAGGTCGGTTCCGGTGGGTCCCGTCGATACCACGGTTTGCGAGTCGATGAATTCGACGCACTCACGATAGCCGCGGGCGGCCGGTTGCGGTCGATGCCACGTTGTCCCTGAGTCGCTGGATACAAGATGATGGGCAGTGGCTAGGTCTCTCCTAGTGTAGTCGCCACCCACTAAAATCCATCGAGAATCCTGCACCGCCAAGGAGTAGATGCCGGTGGTTGGCTGTCCTTGAAGGATCGGAGGGAATAGGGCATTCCACGCGTCACCCGCGTTCGAGGATTTCCACAAACGGGAAACAACACCTCCTGTCACGATAAGGACATCATTCGGATCCAAACAACGGATACCAGTGCTACTGGCTGCGAAAGAGGCTTCACCTTGACTCAACAAAGGGGCTTCGGTAACGTCGCCCCACGAAAGTCCCCCATCTTCCGTTCGCAGGAGCAGCATCCGTCCGTCAATCGGATCTCCATAGATCAGCCCTTTTCGTTCATCCCAAAAATCGATTCCATCGATGAACACCGATGGGTTGGAGTTCGAGTAGACGGTCCGCCAGGATCGACCGGCATTTTCGGTGAGGAGTATGTATCCGGGAGACCCGGCGTTGGCTACGACGGCCGTGTCGCGGTCGAAGGCATAGATTGAACGGAAGTCTTCGGCTTCTTTGCCGGGCACTTGGTGGAAGGCCCACGTTACACCGCCATCGACGCTTTGACCGATAGTTCCCTCGGTGCCACTGACCCACGCCACCTGATCGTCTACCACTGACATTCCGCGGAACGAGCGGTTCACTGAAGTAGCGATCTTACGAATACGATACTCGGTGGCCGCTTCGATGACCGGCCCAGGCAAGGCGTCCCATTCGGCTAGGGTGGCTGCGGTTTTTTGATATTCCATGACCATTTTCCATCCGTCCTTTTTGAGCAGCAATCCTTCGAAGTGCAGATAGTCGTCCTGTCTTTCCCCTTTGGAATCGACGCTCACGTAATGGAATATGCCTGTTTCATGGGCCGTGGTGTCATCCCCCAATCGTTGGCCAAACTTAAAGGCTACGCTGGACCGTTGTTTACCGGCTTTGGTATCATCGATCCCGGGTTTCCAGCGGGCCAAGGCCTGGCTCAATGGAACGCTGCTCCGCCTGGAAATCGAGGATCCCGGACTTTTAAGATGAGTTCGCACCACTTCTTGCGCGGGATGCGGGGCATGGCGTTGCGGGGCAGTTCGATGATTTCGATTGCGTCGCCCGACTCGCCCCTTGGATGCGGGGTGCAGGCGTCTGGATGTGGTTTGAGAGGTTGTCTTCTGTCGAAGGCCTGGGTTCGTAGCTCGAGGGTCTGGGCCTCGCATTCGCTGGCGAAGTCGGCGTAGGACTGGCAGGTTGGCAGAGGCGTTTCGGCAGAGCTGGAGGGCGACTCGTTGCTCGCCCGCTTACGGCGTTCGCCGCGGGCTCGGTTGCTCTAGGCGCCGTAGTAGCGAACGAGGTGCTGCCTGGGTGAAGGGATGTGACGCGCGATGGCGGCTATAAAGGCCGGAGCGTCGAAGGTTTCCCACAGGCGCTTCGTGGCGTGGTTGCGTTTGCTGCGGTAGACGACTTCGCCGGTCTCAGGCAAGTAGGTCATCTTTTCCAGCGAAAAGGGATTGCGCAGAATGTATTGGGCGAGCTTTGGTCCGGTTCGCGTTGCGCCCGGTCTTGTCGCTTGCAGCTCGGAACGAGGGCATCGTGGTCGTCCCTTTGGATGCGGTGGCCGGCGTGGATGCCGAATCCGCTATGATGCCACTGTCGCATCTTTTCCGCTTCCTGGGCGGAGAGTTTCCCCTGTTTCGCGAAGAACTTGAGCACGCGGGCGCGAAGCAGTTCGGCGACCTGTTCCCAATCTCCTCGATGCAAGGCGTGGAAGGTGCGCGAGCCAACGAAGGCGCCGTGGGTAATGAGGATGTGCAGATGGGGGTGGTAGTTCAGATAGTCGCCGAAGGTTTGTATGGCGATGACCACACCCGGCTGTCCGGCGGGGGTTCCGAGTCGTATCCGGATGACGTCGCGTAGGCTCAGCCAGGCGGCTTGGCAGAAGCTCGTGAAGAGATGGCGGTCGTACTGGAAGGCTTTTCTGAGCCGCTTGGGGAGGGTGACGACGATTTGCCGGTGGGGAACTTTTTGGGCGACTTGGTGGCGGATGAATTCGCCGAATTGCTGGACCTTCTTTTGATGGCAACTGGGACAGAAATAGCGCTGCTTGCAACTGAAGGCTATCAGGTAGTCGTGGCCGCAATGGTCGCAGTGCAGACGGGCGAATCCGCGGCTCAAGTCGCCGCAGGCCTCGAAGGCGTCGAGGGTGCGCCCAACTTCCGAGCGAAGACGGCCTTCCCGTTTTTCGAACCGGGCTCCGTACTGGTCGTGAAACGTGTTTCGGTGGGCGGAAAGGCATTGCCAAAGCGGCGACGCCCGCGGACGCCGCGGGCGGTATAGGGTAACAGGCACTCGCGAAGGAAAGTGAATGCGGCGGCTTATTGCCAGTAAAAGCGTTGGGCGTAGGCTTGTTTAAAGCCGCTAGCGTTGAGCGGTCCAAAACAGTGAAGTCAGATTGCGCTGGGTCCGTTGTTGTGATCGATCGCTATGCACTCTTCCTTCGGGAGACGTCTGCAGGGAGACACAACGCCCGCTTCGAAGTTTTGGAGACTCTGCAATCCGATGTTCGCGAGCGTGTCTACTGCGATTCGATTGGACCGCGTGGATCGATCTTAGTTTTCGCGAGGCCTGCGATTTTCGCCACCGCGCTCGCGGTTGCCTCTTCCTTCCCTGTTTCTGCCACGATTGCCACCTCTCTCGACCCGAGGGGGATTGGCGGGATCGAATTGTGGGTTGCATGCGGGAAGGTCGGCCCCGATTGCGGCGAGGTAGTTTGAGAGGCGTTGATTCATCTCGGCCGCTTTCTCCGGTATCTTCTGAGAGAGGTCGTTGCTCTCCTTCAAGTCGCTGGCCAAATGGTACAATTGGCTTTCCCCAGTTTCATAGTAGTGGAGCAGTTTGTAGTCGCCCAATAGGATCGCGCTATGCGGCGTGTCGCCTTGGTAGTGGGGAAAATGGAAAACGAGCTCTTCCCGAGGACGTTTGACGGGCTTCTCCATGCCTTTTAGCAAGTGGACGAAGCTGCCGCCTTCGGTATTAGCCGGCATCGGAGCGGTGATGCCAGCTAGTTCGCTGAAAGTGTTGTAGAGATCGTAGCCAACGACGGCTTGGTGGGACCATGAGTTGGCGTCGATTCCGGGACCTCGAATAATCAGGGGAACCCGTATTCCTCCTTCCCTTACATCGCCTTTGCCGCCGCTAATGGGCCGGCTGCGCGAATTGCCGCCTCCGCCATTGTCGGACATGTAGACGACATAGGTATTTTCGGCGATACCCAAAGCGTCGATTTTCTCCAGTAGCAAACCCACTCCTTCATCCAGGTTTTCAGCAATGGCCGCCCGGCCGATGGCCTTCTCGCTCGCCCCGGTAAGGATTTTTCGGTATTTCTCGACCGTTGCGGGTTTAGCATTTTCTGGGTAGTGGAGGGCGTGATACGACATTTGGATGAAGAACGGTTTTCCTGCCCTAGAGTGTTTCTCCATAAAAGCGGCGGCTCGGCGCCCCATGCCGAAGATATCGACCGGGTTGTCGCCTTTGTGCGGGGCGGCATCGTTGTTGCTGGTTTCGCCATCGCTTTCGTCGTATCCATGTTTCTCGGGTCCGCCTCCCATGATATGCCATTTGCCGTAATGAGCGGTAGCGTATCCCGCGGACTGGAGCCGCTCCCCGATCGTGATTTCGGATTCCGGAATATTGCGGATGTTGGCTGGTGGGACGAGCTTGTACCCGTCTGCGGCAGTGTAGGGCCGAGACGCTTTGGTCCAATGCAGTTGAGCCGGACTCTTGCCGGTTTGCAGGCTGATGCGTGTCGGCGCGCAAACAGGGGCGGGAGCATAGGCCTGACTGAAACGCATTCCATTGGAGGCGAATCGCTCGAGGTTGGGAGTTTGGATATGTGGGCTCTTGGCTTCTGGAATATCCGGATGCATCTGGACCGAGGTCTCGGTCCAGTCCTGATCGTCGGAAAGGAGGAAGACGATATTGGGGTGATCGGCGGCCAATAAGCTGGTAAATGAGATAATTGCTGAGACAATTGCGGTTCGTTTCATCTTGCCGGATCCATATGTAAGTTTCTAGATTGCATGCCGAGGTATCTGGTGGACGTGAAGCGTTGCCCCACGTCCAAACTGGCTGATCACGAACCATTCTTTTGATCGAAGGGTCCATACGAAAAAGAAGACTTGATTCGTTTGGATGAAGTTACAGATCAATCGCTTTTTCCCTGCGGTTGTGGAGTTTAGGCTTCGGGATTTTCGATGATCAGCGATAGACTTTAGACTAACTAGCAGGATTCCAATTTTGAAACTCGCGTCAGCTTGAATCTGAATTCTTGGAATTCGAGGTGGGAAAAATGCCCTTATGATTCTCTGGACAGCGAAAGAGCTTTGCGCTTCAAGATGGGGTTCTTCCGGATTTTAGGGGTCACGGCCCGATAAAAACCGGACTCATCTGTAAAAATTATAAACGAAATAGACGTTACGAACCATGCCTGTCGCAACACCTAAGCAATACGAAGCCATGCTGGATGCCGCCCAAAAAGGGGGCTACGCTTATCCCGCGGTCAACATCACATCCATTGTGACGATTAATGCCGCGTTGAAAGCCTTCGCTGACACTAAGTCAGATGGCATCATCCAAGTTTCCACGGGAGGCGGCCAGTTCGCTTCCGGTCTCAATGTGGCCGATGCCGCTTTTGGCGCGATCGTTCTCGCCGAAGCGACCCATGTCTTGGCGGAAAAGTACGATGTACTCGTGGCGCTGCACACGGACCATTGCCATCCAGAGAAAGTGGATAGCTTTTTGCGTCCGCTGCTCGATGCGTCTCGCAAGCGGATTGCCGAAGGGAAGGGACCTTTGTTTCAATCGCACATGTTTGATGGGTCCGTAGTTGCGCTCGACGAAAATTTGAAGATTTCTAAAGAGCTTCTCAAGGAATGTGCCGAGCTGGGCATCATTCTAGAAGTAGAAGCTGGTTGCGTGGGCGGTGAGGAAGATGGCCACGATACTTCCGGTCTGCCTGCAGAAAAGCTCTACACGACTCCGGAAGACATGCTGGAAGTATACGAAGCGCTTCAGCCAATAGGCCGTTTCATTTTTGCGGCGACTTTTGGAAATGTACACGGAGCGTACAAGCCCGGCTCTGTTAAGCTAAAGCCAGCGATCCTTCGCGATGGGCAGAAGGCGGTCATGGACAAGCATGGCGCCGAGGCGGAAATGGACCTCGTGTTCCATGGCGGATCGGGTTCGGATCTTTCCGATATTCGGGAAACGCTCGATTACGGTGTCATAAAGATGAACATCGATACGGATACTCAATACGCCTTTACGCGCCCAATTGTAACTCACATCTGCCAGAATATCGAAGGGGTGCTCAAGATTGACGGTGAAGTGGGTAACAAAAAGACCTACGATCCGCGTTCCTATCTAAAAGCGGCCGAAAAGAACATGGCCGATCGGCTCATCCAGGCGGCCAAGGATCTGCTTTCCGAAGGCAACACGATTTTCGGAAAAGTATAGTTTTCCGTAACACGGCAATTTTTTCAGGACCGGTTCCCCAGTGGGACCGGTCCTTTTTATTTCCTTCGGGTAAATACTTCGAAGCTTGTGGCTAACCCCGTCATGTCGGTGGCTTGGGCTTTGGTAGGGAGGACCGGCTCGGTCCTCCGTTAGAGCATTTTTCAATTGGTCGGTCGCATTCTCAGTTTGGGTGGGAAAGCCCTACCTTTGCGACTTTCCAAAGGAAATAGGGTCTAGGGTTGCTAAGAGGACCGAGCCGGTCCTCCCTACCTTCAAAAATGCCCCGCTTGTGCGCAGCGCAAGTCGACCGCAAGGTCGAGAGCTTGCTCCGGAGATTGCTACCTTAAAATTCCGCGGGAATGCTTTTTTGTAGAATCGCTGTCCAGCTATTTGATCGGAAGTTCGACGGCGGTGACCTGATGGCTTATTCCGGGAAAGGTGACCTGGCGTCGGGTTAGGCTGATGTTATCCCTTAATTTGGATCCTTCGATTGTTTTTGCGTCAATAGCGGTAGCGGTGTCCGTATGGTCGTCCGCCCACTCCGAGTTGAGAAGGGCGATGCTCACGGCTTCGCCAATGATGTCCGGACGAGCGTAGTCGGGATGGCCGATAGCTCCAAAGTAAATCATCCCGCTGCTCATGCCCACTTTCAGTGGCTCATTGAAGAGCTGGATGGCATTTAAAGCGGCATCGATAGCGCGGTCCTGATGATGACTGCCTGAGAAAAGGCAGAGGATACCCGCACCGCGGGTCTTTATGGGAATACCACCAAAACGAAGAGCGGATTCGGTGACCTGGTAGCATACGCTGTTGGTCCAGTTGGCGAAATCCCGAGGTTCTAGGTGTTCAGACTTTTCCCGGGCGGCTCGAGCTCGAATATCGACGATGGTGGCTTCGATGACATCCTTGTCTATGCTTTGGCAGCCCAGTAGCCATTCGATGGATACTCCAAGCAATTGAGCCAGATCAGGAAGGATACTGATGTCGGGAGCATTTTCCCCGCGCTCCCATTTCGAAACTGCCTGCGGGCTTACCTGGACAGCGTTAGCGATGTCTGTCTGGGTTAAGCCGGACTTTTTTCGGCGGTGGCGGATTCGATCTCCGAGGTCTTGCAGGTTCATAGATTAAGGGAGCAAGTTAAAGGAGTATCGAGGGGGAGGAAAGACGAATCGTGGATTTCTGAGATCTTCTTACGCGGCAGGCCCGGCTTGCGCCGCTGTAGCTTCAGCGAAGGAGTGAGGTCCTTACCCTACCCGTCGAGCGATCGATAGTAACTGACGCGGCATAGCGCCTTCCGACAAGCTCAAGGTCTTAGCCCTAAGGTGAAAATGGGATTCAAGTTTTGCCTAATATTTTGCTCACCCAATGAGTTCGTGATAGGTGGCGCAATAGTCTTTCCTTTGGCAAGGTTCGCAATTGCCCCCGATCCAGAGCGTGTCGAACTGGTTCATCAGCGGTTGGATGAGAGTCGGATCGTCGGTCAGAATTCCTGACTCGAAATTGCGACGGAATTCCGACTTCGCTCCCATGCCGGCGCCGGTGAGGTTGGCGCTTCCGGTATAGGCGAATGTGCCGTCGATGATGACGGTTTTAAAGTGGGCTCGCGGGCAGAGAATCATCTCAAGGCCATCGATTAGATTGGGGAATCGATCAAAGTCTTTGCGAAAGGCAGGACCGGGTTCTTTGGCATGTATAATCCGAATGGATACTCCATCTTCAATGAGTTCGGAAAGCGTTTGTAGAAAAGGAACCATCGGTTTCCCTTTTTTAACATACATGTCCTTGATGTCAGCGGTCGCAATCCAGAGATAGGAGGTTGCCTTAATGACGGCGTCTTGGGTGAGACGATCGTAGATCTGCCGATCGGTGACAATTTCGGTGGGCATAATCGATCAAGAGTGGAGGCTTGAAGTTGGAATAGCAAGCGAAGTGCCGGGAGATGTCGAATGTCTCCTGTACGGAAACATTTATCTGAAAACTGGCCTAAAAAATAATGGCCATTTGGTCTGTGGGTCCTAGAACTGGTCGACATGTCTAAAGAGAAAGTCGCGTTTATTGGTATTGGAGTAATGGGGAAAAGCATGGCGGGCCACTTGCTTGAAGCGGGTTATCCGGTTTCCGTTTACAATCGAACGAAGTCCAAAGCGGACGATCTGGTGGCCAGAGGGGCTACTTGGGCGGATTCGCCCGCAGCGGCGTCGGCGGATGCGGACATTGTTATTACGATCGTGGGCTTTCCGGCGGATGTCGAAGAGACTTATTTTGGTAGCGAAGGCGTTTTTCAAACGATGAAACCAGGAGGCCTTGTGATCGATATGACGACCTCCAGTCCTGTTTTGGCAAAACGAATCGCCAGTGTCGCGTCGGAGAAAGGGATCGGCGCTTTGGATGCGCCCGTATCTGGAGGAGACTTAGGCGCCAAGGAGGCCCGGCTTTCCATTATGATCGGCGGGGATGATGCGTCCTTTGAAAGAGCGAAGCCTTTGTTTGAGATCATGGGCAAGAACATTCAACTGCAGGGCCCGGCAGGTTCGGGACAGTACACCAAGATGTGTAATCAGATTGCCATTGCTGCGGGGATGGTGGCGATTGCTGAGTCGCTTGCCTATGCGAAAGCGGCTGGGCTGGATCCCAAGAAGGTGCTCGCGAGTATTGAAACCGGAGCGGCCGGTAGCTGGTCTTTGAGTAATTTGGCTCCTCGAGCCCTAGATGGGAATTATGACCCCGGATTTTTTGTGAAGCACTTCATTAAAGACATGGGGATTGCCATCGAGTCAGCCACTGAAATGGGATTGACGCTACCCGGCCTGAATCTGGCCAAAGAGCTCTACGATCGTGTGGCAGCGGATGGGGGAGCGGACGATGGAACCCATGCTCTTTTCCGCTTCTATTTTGAAGGAAAACAGGTCGCGGATTAATGGAGCGTCCCATAATTCGGAATGTGCCCGCCTGGCGACTCTTTCTTTAGGTGAAGAGCTTCTCCCAGACGGATTTCGATAGCGCCATCCGGACGAGATCGTGTCGTCCACCGTCGATTGTCACATCCTCAAAAAACACCCCTTCCAAGTAGAACCCAAATTTTCCGTTCAGGCTTAGGTTTCGCAGATTGATGTCTAGCGAATGGAGGTACACCTTCTCAAAATTCTTGATGAGGTAAGCGTAGTAGAGGAAGAGAAAGGTTGCTTTTTTGCCGATGCCCTTGTCGCGCTCATTGGAGGCACCCACAAGCTTGCGCATCTCGAGCTTTTTAGATTGGTTGTCCACTTGGTCTGCTCCGATGATTCCGACGAATTCCCGGTTGGATGCGATTCGGAAATATTCGCGTTCGCCCGATTCGAAATATTTTTCCAGGCCAGATTGCGTATTGGGAAATTGGGGATAAAAATAGCGTCGGGCTTCGGGAGAGCTTGTCCATTCACCGACCTGGCCAAAGTCGTTTGCGCTCAAAGGAGTAATGCTGATACCGGAAATGCTTAATTCGCGTCTCTCGTCCCAGTCGTTTTGGATATCCTTGACGGAAAAAGCGTGTTGTAGGTATCAACAGGAATTCGGTTCGGATTGCTTTTCAGGGCTACGTTGTCGAGCAAGTGCCCGGCGACGGTTAGGATTTCAGGCTCTTTGACACCATAGTTGATCAGTTCTTTGTAAAAACCCTTGGCCACTAGTTTGAGCATTTGTTCGTGAGGGTGCTGGGTCACGTCGGAGTGGCTTTCAACATAGCGGCTTTCTGGCATGGGTCTGGGCGGATTCTATTTGCGCTTCGATGGACTGGGGAAGCACTCAGTTTATCGAGTTCTCCTGTTACCATATTCGTCCATTAGCGTGTTTTATCAAGACACGAGACGCATCTCCTGAAATTAAATCAGGCATTCGAGGATGTTTGAAAGCAGCCTATTCAGCCAAGAAGAGGCGATGTTCGAAACCGCCAATGATCCATTAGTAGGGCGACACCGTTCGTTCAGGAAAAGGGATCACACTGGAACGGTGGATCCGGAGAATGGCCCCGAATAGCGTCCCGATTCCCAGGACCGGTTGCGGGACGGGCTCTATGCGGATTTTTCTCAAAATGATTCGCAAGAATCTTGACGCCATTCGAGTGAGGAAGATTATATTTAGTCGTTTAGCTAATTAAGTAAGTAAATGTTTCAACATGGACCTATTGCTCGCGAAGTTTAAAGCCTTGTCTGACAGGAACCGGTTGCGCGTGTTTGCGGCTCTGTCGAACCAGAAGGAGCTCTGTGCCCGCCAGATCATCGAGTTATTGCAGGTAACTGGAGCCACCGCGTCCCGGCATATGGGCGTGCTTTTGTCCAGCGGGCTAGTTGAGAGTCGAAAGGATGGTCGCTGGGTTCATTACAAAATCAGTTTGCAAAGTGATGCGTTCGGACCGGTTCTGCAGTGGATGCGGCAGGTGTTTGAGAACGACGAAGAAATCCGGAAGGACCGTGAGCTTCTGGCTGAGATTACATCCTGCGACCTGGAGGAGCTCTGTCGCAGACAGCGGGGAGTTGGATGTTGTCCGTAACTTCTTACAGGAAACAGGAAACCTTTTCATGAGCCAAAAACTGAATCTCTTATTCCTCTGCACCGGGAACTCGTGCCGAAGCCAGATGGCCGAAGGCTGGGCCCGGAAGCTAAAAAGCGATCGTCTAAACGCCTACTCGGCCGGCATTGGAACCCACGGGCTTAATCCGAATGCAGTCAAAGTGATGGCGGAAGCGGGCGTGGACATATCGGAACATCGTTCCCAGCATATTGACGAGTTTGCGGAAGTTCCTCTGGACGTGGTCGTCACAGTCTGCAGCCATGCTCATGAAACCTGTCCGATATTTCCGGGTGATGCTCGCGTAGTGCATGTAGGGTTTGAGGATCCTCCCAAGATGGCGCGCGCGCTTGCCGCTCAGGGGGCTTCGGAAGAGGAGCAACTGGATTGCTACCGAAAGGTCCGGGACGAAATTAGAGCTTTTGTGGAAACCCTGCCTGAATCCTTGAAAGAAAATATTGATGAGTAGTGAAATCTGTCCGGCCGATGAGCGGAAAATGACCAATCCGTTTGAACGATACCTGACGATTTGGGTCGGCTTGTGTATCCTTGCCGGAATTTTGCTCGGAACAATTGCCCCGGGATTTGCTAAAGCGCTTGATGGCATGTCCATCAACGTCAACGGGGCTCCGGTTGTTTCTATCCCGATCGCAATCTGCCTGTTTTTTATGATGTACCCCATCATGGTGAAGATCGACTTCACCAAGGTAGTCAAAGCCGGTAAAAGCGGCAAGCCCGTCTTCCTCACCCTCTTCATCAACTGGGGCATCAAGCCCTTCACGATGTATGCCATCGCGTTTGTGTTTCTTGGCATTCTGTTAAGAGGATTTATCGGTGAAGAAGCCGTCGATCTGGTAAAGATGCCATTTGGTCTCGACCTGCCGGTAGGATCCGAACATGGGGCGGGCACCGTCGTAATGCAGGATGGAATCAAAATGCTTCAGATTCCTTTGTGGCGCAGCTACTTTGCGGGGTGTATCCTTCTGGGAATTGCTCCCTGCACCGCCATGGTACTGGTCTGGGGATACCTTTCTCGAGGCAACGATGGGCTGACACTGGTGATGGTGGCGATCAATTCACTAGCCATGCTTTTACTATACGGCCTGTTGGGTGGCTTCCTGCTTGGCGTGGGGAAGCTTCCCGTTCCCTGGCAAGCCCTGCTGCTGTCCGTTGGCATCTACGTCGCGCTCCCCCTGGTGGCTGGCTACTTTTCACGAAAATGGATCATTGGCCATAAGGGCGAAACCTGGTTTCAGGAAAAGTTTCTGCACATACTGACACCGATTACTATCAGTGCCTTGCTTTTGACCCTGGTACTGCTCTTCAGCTTTAAGGGAGAGGTTATTCTGGCCAATCCGATGACTATTCTGTGGATCTCTATCCCCTTGTTCCTGCAGACGGTTTTCATATTCGGCCTGGGATATGGAGCCGCTGTCCTCTTTAAATTCAAGTACGAGGATGCCGCCCCTGCCGCCTTGATAGGGGCCTCGAACCACTTCGAAGTTGCCATTGCCACCGCGGTTATGCTGTTTGGTCTCTCTTCAGGCGCTGCCTTGGCTACCGTCGTAGGGGTCTTGATTGAAGTGCCTGTCATGATTATGCTCGTTGGTATCTGCAAGAGGACTACACACTGGTTTAACGCTGATTAGCTCGTGCCAAGAACGAAGACTTTCGATTTCCGCCTGTTTCCGCCATTCCAGTATTTAACTGCGTGCGGTTGATTCTTTTTTGAAGTCGTTTCAAATCTGATTCCAGTAGGGATATGTCTACTTGATCCCAATTGCCTGTTCTATCGAGCAAGTCCTTAAGAATAGAGCAGATTGAGATGAAGATATTCGTGCGTTTTGACCTTGTGACTGTCGGCGGTCGGGCTTTCGATGAAAGGTAGCGTCAAGCATGTCCCCTAACTTAGATCTCTCAGATTTACGATTCCCAGAATGGTTGTTCGAACAGGACTACATGGTGTTCCTGTCTTTTTTTGGATGGGTTCTCTTGGGGCTTCTTGTCTGGATAAAGCCGTTGTGCGACCGGCAGAAGAGTGAGTATCTTTGGGTTTGGTTTGGCTATTTCGCATTTGCGGAAGCGATGGCCGACTTTGTTCGCACGCTCTCGTTTTCCGATCCCTTCTTTCGAACGTTTTCCATTGAGATCCCGTTGGAAATGCTGGGACTGGGGTGTCTGATCGAGGCTTCGGTCAGAGGCTCTAAGAGATTTAAGGGAAAGACGTTCCCCCCTATTATTGCAATCTCGTGCGGTTTACTGGGATTCGCCATCGAGGTCGGCTCAATGCTCTATTCGCTTCTGGTTGCCTTTGCGGTCTCAACGGTGGCCTGCGTTTGGTTCGCCTTGAGTGTACGAAAGCTCGCATTGGAGCAGGGACGCCATGAGCTCTGTATCGTCTTCGTAGGTCTATTGCTCCTCGTTCCGGCATGGATCTTGCATCCTGACCACATCGCCTTCCTTCGCAGCGAAACCCTCGTAACCTACAGCGAATTTCCGTTTTACGGCTTTCTGCTGCTTTCGCTGAGGATCATTGCCGCCTGGCTGGCGCTGGGTGGATTCTGGATTTACCGTTTGAGAGCTCGAATTGAGGATGTGGGAGATCCTGCTGAAGAAAAGCTCAGGGTGTGGGGATACCGAGTGCTGCCAGGAGCGGTCGTGACGATCATTCTGGCCAGCTATCTCGTAACTACCTGGAACGGACATCGTGAGAGCGACCGTATGGAGCAAGATTTCCTTTCCCGGTCCAGGACGGCGGCGTTGTCAGTAGAAGCGGATTCGGTGAGAACGGCTTTAGGTTCGGGAGCGCAGTTGAGTTCCGATCTTAAGAAGAACTTGAGTTTGATCCGGGCGATTGGCGAGGAAGTGGACCAGGTTTATATTTGGAATGCCAGAGACGAGATTGTTAGAGTGGCTGGAGATTTGGCGAATAGCTCGAATACCGTTATTAAGGATTACTTTGGCGTTGTGGGTGAAATGCGGGATTTCAAGGAGGAGAATTCGATTCTCGTGCGGCCGGTTAGAATTGGGCCGAACTTGGTCCTAAATGCGAGTTCTCCCATTTTGAATACAGAGGATGGATCGATTGCCGGTTGGTTAGGAATTGATTTCAGAGCGAGTGAATGGATGAAAAACATTTCCTTGGCTCGGCTTCAAACCGTCATTATTGCCGGCCTCGTACTCGCTTTGGTGATTTTCTTCCTCTACTACCAAATTGAGAACGAGTCGGAGACGGACCTGGCTCTTGCCAAAGAGAGAGCGGAAGCGGCGGACCGGGCGAAAAGTGAATTTCTTGCCGTCATCAGCCATGAGATACGAACCCCTCTTCAAAGCGTTCTTGGATACAGTAATCTATTGCGCAATACTCGGCTGGATGAAAAGCAACTGGCGTGTTTGGATACAATTCAGTCGGAAGGGAAGATCCTCCTGAGAATCGTGCAGGACATTCTAGACTTCAGCAACCTTCGGAAGGCGAATTCCGCATTGAAGGAAGACGATGTAAATTTGAAAAGTCTCATCGACGAAACCTACCGAACCATTCGGCCAATGGCGGAAAAAAAGGCTTGGTTGCTGAGTTGTCGCTAGACGGAAATTTGCCTGCAGTTATCCGGGCGGATGGCGTTCGATTGCGGCAGGTCCTGCTCAATCTGTATGGGAATTCAGTCAAGTATACAGAAAAGGGTTCGGTCCGGCTTACGATTCGCAATCGAGAATCAAGTAAAAGCATAGGCGCCTTGGATTTCATTATTTCGGATACGGGCGTTGGAATCAAGAAGGAGGATATGGAGCGTCTATTCCAGCCATTCGTGCAGCTCGAGCATGTCGGTTCTTCGCCTCGTGAAGGAGCTGGGCTCGGACTCGCCATCGTATTCAGAATTGTGGAACTGATGGGAGGTACGATTTCGGTGACGAGTGATTTTGGCAAAGGCTCTTCCTTTGCCGCATCATTCAACTTTAAGGTGATCGACGAACTGGGAATCGAGTTTGAAGATTCCCTGGATCTTAACGACACCGTGTCTCTGGAAACATCGCGTTTAGGGGAGCGTTACCCGTTGAAGACACTTGTGGCGGATGACAATCCGATGGTTCGGCGCCTCATCGTTCAGTACCTCGAGTCGTTGGGCTATTCACCCGACCAAGTGGAAGATGGAAAGCCGGCGTCTGAGGTTGGAGCTGCCTACGATTTAATTATTACGGATTTGAGAATGCCTGGCATGGATGGACCCACCGCAGCGTCGATTGTAAGGGAAAAATCAGGACTGAACGATCAGCCTTGGATTATCGGGGTCTCGGCTACATTGGCGGAAGCGGAGATCGAACGGGCTATGCAGTCGGGTATAAACGACTTCTTGGGAAAGCCGTTTTTCGAAGAGGATTTAGAGAAGCGGATTAGGTCAATTCCTTGGCTGGAACGATTGACTGAAGTGGAGGGTGACGAATCCGAAGTGGCGGAAGAGATGGTAGAAGAGGAGTCCTCCACCGCTTTTGCGTCTCGTGGTATGGGAATCTTTTCGGAAGAGATGGTTAGAGCGGCCCTGGAGGAGGTGTTGACGCTGGGGACAGAAATGGCCGATTCCATCGAGAGGAGCGACTTCGACTCCGTTAAGGAAAAGGCTCATTACATTTCCAACACGGCCATGGCTATCGGTCTGGAAGAGTTGTATATCGATAGCAAAGCGCTGCAAAAGGCGGCTGAAGCGTCATCATTGGAATGTTCAGAAATCCTCGCTCGGCTGATGAACAATTTCAAAAACCGAAGTTGACAGCCATTTAGCTCAAAGGGCTGCATTTTCTGAGTAGTTCAGCCCATTTTGGATTGGCTTCTGTAGCTCAAAGGCTGCTTTTCAGACTGAAAACCCCTATACGGTAACGGGTAGTTGCTCTCTTGAAACCCCGTGTCGGTATTGCTATCCTTGGTCCATGCGAGGGGAATTAGAGATTCAAAAATCAGATGGCAAACAAGGGTTGCGCAATGCTCGGGGCCTACTGAAGCGGTTCGATCTGAAGGAACTAGTTGAGGCCCGGCTTTGCCGAATAGTGACCGGAGGAGATGAGAGAGGCTTAAAATTTGAATACGATCCGAATATCTCTAATGCGCTAGTGGGAAGCGAAAAGGTGTTGGGGAGCTGCTTACAGTCGTTATCGGCTATTCTTGGGATAGATTGGAACGGGGGGGACTCGATGTTGCAGTGCAGGGGTTCAGCGAAACCGACGAGACATTGAAGGTGCAGTTTAGTTTTTGTGAAAACCGTACAGCGGTGAGTGAGGACGATTCTCTTTATCAGCAGCGATCTTTCAGAAACGCGGAAGATGATGGATCGGAGTTTCGGATGATTGACGAACTATGCTCTCAATTGGGCGTAGAAATGGTCACGTTGTATGGGCCTAGCGGAGAAATGTATCTGGCCTTTGTTATGCAGTTTGCAAAGTCGATTTCGAACTCGGTCAGTCGTGATGAGCCGGTCGGAACTGATTGTCTAAAAGGGAAGCGATTGCTGTTAGTCGAAGACAATGATTTGTATCGGGAAGTGTTAAAGGGGCATATGGTCCAATGGGGGATTGAGGTTGCGGAAACGGGGGATGCGGAATCTGCGATTGAAGTTCTTAATGCAGTCGGCCCTTTCGATTTCGGTGTATTTGATATTTCTTTACCCGGAATGAGTGGCGAGGAGCTGGCGGGCCATTGCCGTAGCCAGCCAATGCAATCCGGAATGCGAATTATATCATTGAGCGGCGCGCAAAGGTCTGGTCTTGATGACCTGTTCGACGAGCGGCTAGTCAAGCCCGCGGTGCCCTTTGTTCTTAAAGAGCTGCTGACGCGGTGCGCATCGGGGCTTTCGTAAGCCAATCTTGTGTGTCCGGTTACCCCGAGCCGGAGATCGAACGTTTCAGGTATTCTTGGGGCGAAATACCTTCATCACGGATGGATTCGTTTCGAGGTAGGATCCTCCAATCAAATCAATGCAGTAGGGAATCGCAGGGAAAACGGCCTCCAGGTTTTCCCGAATCGCTTTGGGCTTTCCGGGGAGATTTACAATGAGGGTAGATCCTCGGGTGCCGGCCGTTTGGCGGGACAGTATAGCGGTTGGAACGAATTGGAGGGAAGCGCGGCGCATTTCCTCGCCAAAACCAGGAAGCATCTTTTCGCAAACGGCTTTAGTCGCTTCTGGCGTGATGTCCCGTTCTGCCGGACCGGTCCCCCCAGTGGTTACGACCAAGCTGCAATTCCGGTGGTCGCAGAAGTCGATTAAGGTCGCTTCTATTTGATCCTTTTCGTCGGGTACAACAGCGTATTCGACTTGGAATGAAGTGAGAATCCATTCGTTTAGAAGATCGACGCATGCTTTACCTGGGATATCCTCGTAGACTCCTTGCGATGCTCGATCTGATACATTTATGACGCCTATAGTTGCGGTTGCTGACATGAGTTCAATGGGGCTTTAAGAAAAAATTAGATTAGAAGGTTTTGTCGCATCTTGATGGTAATTGACGAGGAATAAAGCGTTTCTGGCAGATTGGCCAAATTAAACTACGGCTATCATTAAGGGAAATGAGTGGAATTGGGAAGCGGACACGATTCTGTTTGAGGCATATCGGATAGGGGCAAGCGGAAGGACATTCCTCTTGATCCGATGGGACGACAACTTGAGGGATTGACAGTTCAGGCTGAGACCAGTGATTTAGCTTAGCATGGTGTCCTCGGTTATGGCGGGGAAATAGCGAGAGCGAATGAAGAAGCAAAATTTCAATGAAATGGTGAACCTGATAGTCAAGGAGGACGACCGTTATACCAAGGAAGCCTATGGGTTCCTCAAAGAAGCTTTGGACTTCACCATGAATAAGGAACGAAAGCGCAAGGGTAAGCTGGTCAGCAAGAATCAGCGGCACGTCACGGGACAAGAGCTACTTGAGGGAGTCCGAGAATATGCGCTCGAGCAATATGGGCCGATGGCTTATACCGTTTTGACCTCCTGGGGCTTGAAGAGGTGTGAAGATTTCGGAGAGATTGTTTTCAACCTCATTGAGTATGGTGTTTTCAGTAAAAACGACGAGGATTCAAAAGAGGATTTTGCCTCTATCTACGATTTTGAGGAAGCGTTTCTAAAACCATTCCTGCCCGAAAAACGCCGTCTTAAGAGGCCTCGATACAAGGTTATTAAATCACTTTAGAAAGCTGGCTCCCTGCTTGTTGAATTTATCGTTTCCGCAGTTTTAGCGGAGGCAGGTTCTAGTTTCAATTGAATCCATGTCTGAATTTCAAAACCCTCATCGCTCATTGGAAGCGAATCAGTCTCTAATCGACCCGATTCTAAGGGAGCCAGTAGAGCGTTACGGCTTGGAGAACGGGCTGACCGTAATATTGAAGCCCGACAGATCGAACGCTATCTGCTCGGTTCAGGTCTGGGTCAAGACGGGAAGTATCCATGAAGATGATAAGATTGGCTCTGGGCTCTCGCACTACTTGGAGCACATGCTCTTCAAAGGAACTGAAAAACGGGGAGGACGGGAAATTTCGGAGAATGTACAATCGGCGGGTGGCTATATCAATGCCTACACCACCTTCGATCGCACCGTGTACTACATTGATATTCCATCTGAGAATGTGGATGTGGCGCTGGATGTATTAAGCGATTCCGTGTTTGAATCCACTTTGCCGGAAGATGAAGTGGAAAAAGAGAAGGGAGTCATTCTGCGCGAGATTGATATGGGCGAAGATGACCCCGATCACAAGCTATCGCGGGCTTTGTTCGAAACTTCGTTTAAAGAACACCCGTACAGGTACCCAATTATTGGGTATAGGGAATTGTTTTCGCAAGTTACCCGTGAGGATCTGGTTGCTTATTATGACCGTCGCTATTCCCCCAACAATGCGGTTCTAATTGTTGCGGGCGATTTTGAAACTAGTGATATGAAACAAAGGATTAAGCGGGACTTCGGTGATGTCACACGCAAGACCCTTCCGAGTGTTTTCATACCGTCGGAGCCAGTGCAGCTGGCGGAAAGAGAATGTCATCTATACGAGGATGTTCAAATCACAAGATCTGGAATCGGATTCCAGACCCCCGGTCTGACCCATCCGGATACACCGGCTCTCGATGCGCTCTCGATGATATTGGGTCATGGGAATAGCTCTATGCTTTCAACTCATCTAAGAGAAGAGCTCAAATTGGTACATGCGATTGATGCTTCCAATTGGACTCCCGGTTCAGTGGGCGTTTTCTATTTGGCACTGGTATGCGATCCAGACAAACGGGATGAGGCGATTAATGAGCTTCATTCCTACTTGGGAAGCTTGACGGTTGAAGACTTTTCCACCGATCGCGTAGACAAAGCGGTGCGGCAATTGATCGTGGCTGAAATAAATGCCCGTAAAACGGTAAGTGGACAGGCGTCCAAACTAGGGGCAGCGGAAGTCGTTATTGGAGATATCGGATATGCGGAAAATTATCTGCGGAAGATCTCGCGAGTAACGCCTGAAGACTTGATAGGTGTGTTGAAAAAATGGCTACGTAAAGAACGTTTGACCACAATCACCTTGAATCCGAAGTCTGCTGAGGTTTCGGACCTGAAGCCATTTGAGGATAAGCAAGGCGAAACTGATTTTCTCGAGTTTAAGCAAAGCAACGGCAGCAGTCTGCTACTGCGTGAGAACGACCGTTTGCCCAATACCCATTTTCGAGTCGTGATGAATGCGGGTTCCTTGTACGAGAAACCCGGGAAGCAAGGTTCGACTTCACTCCTTGCGACCTTATTGACCAAGGATACAGAAAAGAGAAGCTCAGTGGAAGTCGCTGAAGCGATCGAAAGCGTCGGGGGCAGCTTTTATGAGTTTTCAGGCAATAACAGCTTGGGCTTGGCCTTGGATATTCTTCCTTCGAATGTGGATTTGGCTTTGGACTTGATTGAGCAATCGCTCCTGCATCCAACTTTCAAAGACGAGACGTTTGCACTGGAGAAAGCGGCCCATATCGCAGCGATCAAAGAGGACCTAGATGAGATCGTAACCGCTGGACGAAGAATATTGCGAAAGCGATTCTTTGGCGACCATCCGTTTTCCCTAGGGGGTGCGGGTTCATTGGAGTCAGTCGAAAGCTTAGAAACGGAAGATATCAAGGAACTGCGATCGAATTTACTGACCGCAGGAAACGTAACGATAGCGGTTTCGGGGCAATTTGAGAGGGAAACCTTGAGACCGCGTCTCGAAGCATTGTTGGAGAAGCTGCCCCCAGGAGGAAAGCCGGTTTCTAGTCATGAATTCAAAAAGCCCTCGTACCCGGGAAAGCATCGAGAGCCTATGGATCGCCAGCAAGCGGTCGTCTTTCACGCCTATCCGGGCCCTGGGTTACTCGAGAAGGATTTCTATGTGTCGGAAGTGGCGGACGAAGTTTTTAGCGGTATGTCGAGCAACTTGTTCGAGAAGATTCGAGAGGAATTAAGCTTGGCCTATTTCGTGCGTTCGAGCCGTATTGTTGGCTTGGACACGGCGATGTTCTATTTTTATGCCGGAACGTCTACCGAGGGCTATCCAAGAGTCATCGAGGAGCTCATCAAGGAAGTGAAGCGTGTAAGCGATGGCGATGTTGCTCTGAAGGAACTCGACCGGTGTAAAACGCGGTTGAAGGCGTCGCGTCGCATGAGTATGCAGACAAACTCTTCCTGCGCGAGCCATGCGGCCTTGAATGTGACGTATGGGCTTCCGGCTAATGACTGGAGGTCCTATGATGAAAGGATTGATGCGGTCTCCATTCAGGATCTGGCAAATTTTGCTTCAAAGTACTTCCGAGAGGAAGAACGGGTTGAGCTTGTGATTGGCGCTTTAGAATAGCTTCGATTGCCCCCCCTTGATTTGGGGACCTGTTTGAAAACGATGGGAGGGCGCTTCAGTTCTCGAAGCCAGTTGGGACCAAAATCGCTCAAACCTCTCAGGCGATGCGTTGCTCGCTGAAAGCCAACATCATTAAAAAGGCCAGGCCACTATAAATAGCGGCCTGGCAGGTGTGGGTGTGTTGGGAGGGAAAATGTTGTAATTTGATAGATTTACGAGCCTTTCACTTTGATTTCAAGCACTTCCTTGCAGTCTGGTCGCCTGAATCTACAGTTTGTCCGGTATCCGGATGTTCAGGTTGCGTTAGTTAGGGATTGTTCCTACCCTGTTTAAGGGATTGCATACTCGCATTGACTAGATCTAAGCGCATATACGTATCCAGAATCTGGAATGAAATGGGATCAATCCCGTTCATAATGGATATAACGCACCTTATTTGGCGCTTTGAAGGGGTATATATTCAAGAAAATGAGGGTTTTTGAATTTTGATCTTTGACAGGGGTTCGAGGATTTGATCCAAATGGTGTTCATGAACACTAATGTGGATTCGCTTACTCGAAGGCAGAAGGAGGTCCTCGATTTCGTACGGAAAGAGCGTTCTCGAAAGGGGAAGGTGCCGTCGACTCGAGAGATTCAGCGGCATTTCGGGTTCGCGAGTCAAACCGCTGCCGTTAATCACTTAAAGGCTCTCGAGCGCAAAGGGTGTTTGCGGCGTTTGCCAGGTGACCTGCTGCCGGTGAATTCCGGTCGTTTCAGTCAGGTACCACTTCTGGGAGCGATTCCGGCGGGTTTGCCAACGTTTGAGGAGGAGCACTCGGAGGGAGGTGTGGCGGTAGATCTTTCCTCGATCGGCCTTTCGGAGGGGGCGCGAACGTTCGCGTTGACCGTTCGAGGAGATTCGATGATTGGGGCTCACATTCAAGAGGGAGATGTGGTCGTGTTGGAGTACAGGGAGCCGCGTGATGGGGATGTGGTTGCGGCTCTGATTGATGGAGAGACCACGTTAAAACGTTTTGTACTGGATAATGGGCGACCGTTCTTGAAGGCGGAGAATCCTGCTTATCCGGACCTGATTCCAGCGATGGAGCTCATCGTGCAAGGCGTTGTGGTAGCGTTGACCAGAAAGGTATTCCAGTGATCGGAGTCAGCGAGATCTCACTGGCTCCGAATGGAGGGAGAATGGGGGGCTATCGGTTGCGCTCTGTCGAATGCTCGACAGACGCCACTGATAGTCGTCGAGCAACTTGTGAGGCTGTCTCGGAAGTTTTGAGTCAGCAAATGGTATCGAGAGTTGCGGAACGTGCCGGATCTTACGGCCTCAGTAAGAGGCTTAACTTGCCGGAGGTTTCAGACGAGGATGAATTGGAAAAGAATGTCACGGAGCTGGGTGTTTGGATAACGTATCTGGAAAAAAAATACGATTTAATGGGTTAGAGCTATGGATAAACGATTTAAGGACATCATTGTTAGGGATAGTCGCAGTGAAAATATGCTGCGTCGCCTGCTAGACATTTCGGACCAGGATCGATCTCGACGTCAACGATGGATGCTATTGGCGAACGGCGGCTTGCTGCGAAGCTTGAAATTGAGCGGCGAATCGGATCCGGTAGACAGGCGAAATTGGAGCCGCTAGTTGGTTAAACCCTGCCTGGGCCACTTAGAGAAAGGCCGGCAATGTCAATTTCTGGTTCAGAGGGAGGGCTGACTACGTGTCGGTCTTAGCCTTGGCGAAGTCTTATCCTAAGTCAGCCGTGGATTCACGAATTGCTGCGGCTGCTTAGGGCTTCGACCGTGAGCTCGGTCGAACGGATTAGCAGCCCAGCCATCCTATCGATAGTTTCTGAAAGCCTAATTGTTAGGAACTCGCCTAGGAGCGGCTTAGCCGTATCCAGGTATCGATGCTGATTTGCTCAGAGCGAGTCTTGAGGTCTATTTCAAGACTATCGAGCATTTTTAACCACTCGTTTGCTCTCGGGTGGGATGACTTTCGGAGTAAGGATCCCATTTGTTTTCGCCGCTGTTTGAATAGGTCGCGGATGAGTGTTCGATCCGATTTTGGGAATTTATAAGGGTCCTTTCTCACTTTCAGATGGAGAAGGGAAGAGCCAACATCTGGCTTCGGATAGAAGCAGCTTCCAGCTACGTTGTGGGACTGGGAGGCCTCGAAAGCAGCTTGGAGAAATATGCTAATACTTCCAAATTGTTTTGTCCCGGATGCCGCTACGAATCGCTGGGCCGCCTCCTTTTGGAGCATTAGGGTCATGCTTTGGGGAGTGGGACCGTTTATAATCGATTCCATCCAGGGAGTCGAAATGGCGTAGGGAAGGTTGGCTACGATCTTAAAACGGGAAACGTCAGCAGGAAGCCCGGCCAAAGGGAAATCCATGGCATCGCCTTCTAAGAGGTTCAATTGGCCTTTAGAGGACAGTTCCATCTTGCGGATATATTCCGCTAGTCTCCTGTCTTTTTCGATTGAATACACATTCGCTCCCGCATCGAGGAGTGCCTGTGTCAACGTCCCGAGGCCAGGGCCAATTTCGACAACGTTATCACCGGGCTCAATGTTGGCGAGTTCGAGGGACTTGCGGACAATGTTGCCATCGATAAGAAAATTCTGCCCAAGGTTTTTGACCGGGCGATGACCCAGCGATTCCAGTAAGGCCCGTGTTTCAGTGGGTGATAGGGGCGAAGACATGTGTGGGTCTAAGCCGAATGAAAAGCCCGCACTAAGTCGCTGGTTGAATCGGCTTTCATCAAAGCCTCACCGACTAGAAGGGCTTTCGCTCCCGCCGCTTTTGCTCTTCGGGCGTCCTCCTGATTCCAGATTCCGCTTTCTGAAACCGCCAAGACGTCGGTCGGAAATTGAGGGATGAGCCTTTCGGAAAACGAAAGATCAGTTTTGAACACCGCTAGGTCCCGATTGTTCACGCCAATGATTCGAGCGTTGTGGGCCACGGCCCGATCGAGCTCGGACTCGCTGTGTATCTCGTAAAGAGAGTCTAGACCAGCGTGATCGGCTGCTTCGCGTAGCGCCTTCATTTCGTCGTCCGCAAGAGCTCGAACAATAATCAAAATAGCCGAAGCCCCGGCTTGGGCGGCCTCGAGAACTTGGATGGGGTGAACCATGAAGTCTTTGCGCAGACAGGGAACGCTTATCCCTTGCCGTTTAAACTGTTCGGTTACCGATTTCAAGTCGGCCAGAGATCCTCCAAAATACTCCTTGTCCGTTAGTATAGACAGACAGTCTGCTCCAGCTTCGACGTACTTTGCTGCCTGATCGGTTGCGGCCGCTAGCTCTTTGATTTCTCCAGCCGATGGAGAGCGGCGCTTTATTTCCGCGATAACGGCGAGGCCTTCCGGCGCTTGAAGCGCTTCTAAAAACCGTCCCGGTTTTGAGTCGCCTCGGCTCGACTCAAGTTCGTTAGCGGAGACCTCGCGAATATCGGCGGCGATTTCCCGCCGTTTCCATGTCATTATTTCCGTCAGCTTATCCATTTCAGTCTGATTGAGGAAGTCAGGTTGGAAGTTCGGCCGCATACTGTCGAGGATTGTATTTGCCCTGAATTTAGGATCGCAGATACATGTAGGGTTGTGAGCGCAATAGACGAACTTTTAGAAACGATGGCTCGGCTTCGGGCACCAGATGGATGTCCTTGGGACCGGGAGCAAGACCACCAGTCCATTGCTGAGTGTTTGGTGGACGAGTGTAGCGAGCTGTTGGAGACAATCGACCGACTGGACATGGACCATATGCGTGAAGAGCTGGGCGATGTGCTCTTGCAGGTCGTTTTTCATTCACAATTGGCGAGAGAGTCGGGGCATTTCGATTTCGAAGCCGTCGCTCGTGAAATCAACGATAAGCTGATACGCCGCCATCCGCATGTATTCGGAGAGGGTTCCCTGGATACCTCAGATCAAGTGCTTCATCAGTGGGACGCTATTAAGGCATTGGAAAAGAAGAACGCGCCCCAAACCGATTCGGTTTTTAAAGACCTCCCTCCTTCACTTCCGGCTTTGATGTTCGCCGTGGATATTTTCAAGCAGATCCAAAAGAAGGCGCTTTCGACGGGTCCTCTCGTTGATCGGGAATCGATCGAGACGATGGCGGATTCGATGGATGAAGAAACAGCGGGGGCATTGCTCTTCGAAATTGCGGCGGCATGCCGATCAAAAGGCATAGATCCGGAATCGGCGTTAAGGCGCTATGCGCGCGCAGTGCAGTATGAGGCGGAAGCGCTTGCTTCCCAACCGACGAGCTGAAATGCTCCAATGCAGTGACGTCTCGAAGCAAAGCGAGGGATTCGACGATCGAAGCAGCGCCTGAGCTCTGGCGAGAAGAATGGTTGCCGCCTTTTTTGGAGCACTTGAGCAAAGAACGGCGGCTGTCTGACTACACCGTCCGAAACTACTCGACTGCGATTGGGCGATTTTTTGGCCATCTTGAGGCCGCTGGATCTTGGAATGGAGAGTTGGGTGGAGTCGGACTTCGGGATGCCCGGGATTTCGTGATAGAGGAGCAAAGAAGAGTGAGTCGGGTGACGCTGCGAAATTATGTCTCCGGCCTGAAGACCTTTTTCAAATTTTGGATTCGCCAGGGGAAGCTCGACCGCAATCCGCTTGATGGACTCATCTTGCCCAAGCCGGCCAAAAAACTTCCGATATTCCTGACCGAACAGCAAGTGCTCCGTCTCTTGAGAGGACCGACGTTACTGCTGGAGCAAGAGATCATTGAGCCCTTCATCGCCTGGCGGGATCGGTTGGTGCTCGAGCTGCTCTACGGCGCGGGGTTTCGAGTATCCGAATTGGTCCACTTAAAGTATGGTGATATCAGTTTCGAGGAAGGGGTTGCCCGCATCGTAGGTAAAGGGGGTAAATCGCGGATTTGCCCGCTAGGAAAAGTGGCCATGACGGCTCTGCGAACGTGGAAATCCGAGTATGCCCCTAAAACGGGCTATTCGGACATTGTCGTGGTGAGCAATCAGGGCCGCCCCTGGTCTTCTCGGCAGATCCAGCTGTTGCTAAAAAAGTACCTTAAGCTAGCGGAGCTCCCGATGGATATCACTCCCCACAAAATACGGCATTCTTACGCAACTCATCTTTTAGATAACGGCGCCGATTTAAGGCTTGTTCAGGAACTCCTTGGACATTCCAAGCTTTCGACAACCCAGATTTACACACACGTTAACCTGGGTCGCCTGAAAGCCGTTTACGACCGAGCTCACCCTCGGGCATAATCTAGATAAGCCGTTCGAATTGAGTAAGTTAAGATACAAAGGTCTTTGGGCTCTTTGGCTCGTTTTGCTGGTGCCAGCGTTTGTGTGGGCCGGCGACAAGGATGGCTTGGACCCCTATGGCAGGAGGATTGTGGCCGGGGAACTTCTGGTAAAAATGAGGGAAGACCTCATATTGCCTCAATCGGCTGGAGAAAAACTCTCGGTCTTGAGCAGCACTCATAAGGTCGCGGGTACCAAGCTGAAACAGACCTATTCGACCTTTCCGAACCTTGCCTTGGTCGCCCTTAACGAAGACGGCAGCTTGGAGTCCGCCATCGCCGCGTACAAAAAGTCGGGCTTGGTGGAGCGCGTTTCGTACAATTATATCCGCACGGCGTCGGTGCTCCCCAATGATCCTCTGTTAGGAGACGGCAAGCAATGGGGTATCGATAATGCGGGCCAGTTGGGCGGGATTGAAGGATCCGATGTGAGTGCCGAGGAGGCCTGGGAGATTGCGAGCGATGCTTCTGGAGTAGTTGTGGCGGTCTTGGATTCGGGAATCCGCTACACGCACGAGGACTTAGCGGCAAACATGTGGGTGAACCCAGGAGAGATTGCCGGGAATGGTCTGGATGATGACAGTAACGGCTACATTGATGACGTTCACGGCATCAATACCGTCGGGATAAATGGGGAAAGGACGCCTGAAACAGAAGGGGATCCCTTGGATGATTTGGGTCATGGGACTCATGTTGCGGGGATTGTTGGAGCGGTTGGCAATAATGGCGTTGGAATTACCGGAGTAGCGTGGAATGTGAAATTGATGGGGCTCAAGTTCCTCGATTCGCAAGGAGGAGGGTCCGACGCGGATGCGATTGAGTGCATCAACTATGCCCGTGAACAAGGAGCTGATATCATTAATAGCAGCTGGGGTGGTCTGGATTTTAATCCATTGCTCGGAGACGCGATAGAGGAGGCGAATGAAGCAGGCATCTATTTCGTGGCAGCGGCGGGAAATGAAAGCAGCAACAACGATGACCAACCGAACTACCCATCATCCTATGCCTACCCCAATGTCGTGAGCGTGACAGCTACGGACAAGCGTGATGGCTTTGCGACCTTTGCGAACTATGGTGAAACTGAAGTGGAACTTGCCGTGCCGGGCGTTGGTATCCACTCCACTTATTTCAGTTCGGATACGAGCTACCGTGCTCTGAGTGGAACGTCAATGGCGACTCCGTTTGTCAGTGGAGCGATCGCCTTGCTCTTAACGCAATTTCCAGAGGAGCCTATGCCGTCTATATTGAATCGATTGTATTCCTCTACGGATACACTCGAAAGCCTGGCTCGACGCTGTCGCGTTGGAGGTCGGCTGAATTTGGCCCGTGCCCTTCAGGAGGAAATACCTGCGCCACTCAATGATGATTTTCAGGATGCGTTTTCCGTATCCAACTCTTACTTTGTCTTGTCGGGATCCAATGTTATCGGGTCTTCCGAGGCAAGTGAACCTTCCCACGACGTTAATGCGACGGGTAAATCAATCTGGTGGAATTGGACAGCTGTTGAGGGTAGTTTTACCGAGATATCCACAGAAGGCAGTGACTTTAGTACGGTTATTGTTGTTTACGAAGGCGATAGTCTGGATGCGCTCCAACTTGTCGCCAAGAATCGCGACGAGTCGCCCAGCAATAACGGTGCTTTTGTGGGCTTTGTGGCGGCCGCGGGAGTTTCCTACCGGATTGTCGTTGACGGGCTGCAGGGTGAAAGCGGAAACGTGAGCTTGAGCTTGGGTCAGTCTGTGATCAACGACGACTTTGATAATGCCTTGGAGATTGGAGGAATCAATTTCAGGACGACTAGCGAGAATATCGCGGCTTCGAGAGAGTCTGGTGAACCGGAGCATATCAAAAACGCCTTTGGCTCAAAGTCTGTTTGGTGGAAGTGGACGGCGCCGCTGAGCGGAAATGTCACCGTTTCGACGTCAGCCAGTAACAGTTTTGATACGATTCTCGCCGTTTACACAGGAGACTCTCTAGAGGACTTGCAGCTGGTCAGCTCAAACGATGACGATGATAGGACTGGTGTCTGGACTACCGTATTGACTTTTTACGCACAGGAAGGATTGGAGTACAAGATTGCGGTCGATGGTTGGAATGGAAGCTTTGGGCAAATCGCTCTAACGGTGGCCATGGCGGAGCATGATGACAGCGAAGATGCCCGTACTTTCTATACCGATGCTTTGGACGACATTTCATTTACGAATCAGGCGACAAAGGAAATTGGCGAGCCGTCGCATGGTGGCGATGCGGTTGGCCAGTCACTGTGGTGGAAATGGATTTCCACCCGTTCAGGGCAGGCAGAGCTGACGACCTTTGGTAGTGATTTCGACACCATTCTCGCCGTCTACGAAGGAGAGTCCCTGGCGAGCTTGTCCCTGCTGGGAGCGAACGATGACAGTGGGGGAGCGTTGTCAAGTCGACTGGCTCTGGATGTTGTCGCAGGAGGCTCGTACTGGGTAGCAGTCGATGGAAATGACTTTCGAAGAGACCGCAGTTATGGACTGGCGCGCCTAAATATTCTGGTGGAGGAGGATCCCAGTTGGGTAACTCCGGTTATTGCCGAACCGGATCATCCAGGAGTTGTGGCGGGCGAGTTTGTGAGCTTCCAAGTCGATGCGAACCGGGACGCGATTTCGTTTGCAGCGAAAGGATTGCCCGCGGGACTGGCAATCGATCCCAATACGGGAGTCATTTCCGGAACAGTCTCCCAGTCAGGCCGATTCGAGGTGTTGATAGAGACGACGAATACCGAGGGAACGGGTTCCTATCTTTATGTCCTAGAGGTCGCTCCTCAGCCGGGGTCCCCCGTAGTTATGCCTCTCCCCATTGAAATGAAGGCGATCGAGGGAAGGCCATTGACCTTGAAAGTTGATGTTGTCGATCAGACAGATGTAACGTATCAGTGGTTCAAGGACGAGGAGGTCTTGTCGGGAGTCGTTGAGGCGTCGATCGATATTGCTTCGATTGGTTCTCAAGATGAAGGCGAATATTCGGTGATCGTCACCAATGATAGTGGATCTGTATTAGCGGGCCCCGTGAGCGTTCGAATGATTCGCGAGGCGCTTATCAATATTGCGACACGTGGATATGTCGGGGTTCAAAGTGAGATCATGATTGCGGGATTCGTTATTTCTGGTTCGAGTCCACGAAGAGTTCTCATTCGGGGATTGGGTAAGTCACTTGAGCAAAGGGAGCTTTCGGGAGTTCTCGGAGATCCGCGTCTGGCGATTTACGATATTGAGGGTCGGGAAGTCGCTCGAGTAGATGATTGGAAACAGGAGGACAATTGGGAAGAGATTGAGCAGGTTAGCCTTTCAGTGGGAGCGGCGCCTTTAGCCGACCCCAATGAATCGGCGATTCTTGTGACGCTAGATCCAGGACTATATACGGCCCACCTTTCGGGACAGGATGGAGGTACGGGTATTGGACTGGTTGAAGTTTTTGATGCTTCCAGTGAAAGCATCGAAACTCGCCTCGTAAATATTTCGACTCGTGTGAAAGCTGCTGCTGGGGACGAAGTAGCCATTGGAGGGTTCGTGATTACCGGGGAGGATCCGAAGCGAGTATTGATTCGGGCTCTCGGACCTGAATTAACCAAGCGACAAGTCTCAGACCCCATGCCGGATCCGTATATGGTTCTCTACGATAGTTCGGGTCCCGTGGCGGCCAACGATGACTGGGAGAGTGAATTCACTTTTCAAATGCGCGAGGCCTTTACCCAAGTCGATGCATCCCAACTGGACGAGGGGAGCAAAGACGCCGCCATGGTGCGCGAACTTCGACCAGGACTGTATACGGTTATTGTAAACGATTTTAACTACACTTCTGGAATCGTCCTTATCGAGATTTTCGAGCTGCCGTAAATGGCGGGCCTTTGTTCTCTCTGAGTAAATACCTCGAAGCTTGACGCAGACCCCGATCTGTCGGTGGCTTCGTTGCCGACTTTGGTAGGGAGAACCGGCTCGGTCCTCCGTATTCGAATTTAGGAGGATCGAGCCGATCCTCCCTACCTCAAAGGGACTAATCCACCGAAGCGATTGCGGCGTTGAGCGTTGGGCTCGGACGCATGGCGGCGTTCGCCTTGGTTTCGTCTGGGGCGTAGTAGCCGCCGATATCGACAGGAGATCCTTGAGCCGCGTTGAGCTCGGCGACGATAGTCGCCTCCTTGTCAGCGAGATCTTGAGCGAGTACTGCGAATTGAGTCTTGAGATCCGCGTCCTTATCCTGGGCGGCGAGAGCTTGAGCCCAGTATAGAGCAAGGTAGAAGTGGCTGCCACGGTTGTCGAGCTCGTGGACTTTCCTGGAAGGTGACTTGTTGTTCTGGAGAAAAACTGCGGTCGCCTCATCTAGCGTATTTGCGAGAATCTGAGCCTTGGTATTGCCAAAAGTGTTCGCCAAGTGTTCCAGCGATACGGCTAAGGCCAGAAATTCTCCAAGAGAGTCCCAGCGTAAGTGGCCCTCGGATTCAAATTGCTGAACATGCTTGGGAGCGGAACCACCGGCACCGGTTTCAAAGAGGCCTCCTCCATTCATCAATGGAACGATCGATAGCATCTTTGCGCTGGTGCCCAGTTCCAGAATAGGGAAGAGATCGGTCAAGTAGTCACGTAGGACATTGCCGGTTACAGAAATGGTATCTTGGCCCGCTTTGATCCGCTCCAGAGAGAATCGGGTGGCGTCAACCGGCGCGAGTATCCGAATGTCGAGTCCGTCGATGTCGTGGTTTGGCAGATACGTGTTGACTTTCTTGATCAATTGCGAGTCGTGGGCCCGGTTTTCATCGAGCCAGAATACCGCGGGAGAACCGGTAGCCCGAGCCCGATTTACGGCGAGCTTTACCCAGTCTTGAATGGGAGCGTCTTTAACCTGGCACATGCGGAAGATGTCGCCAGCTTCAACCGGCTGTTCAATCAGCACGTTATCGTTCGAATCCACAACTCGGATACTTCCTGTACCCGGTGATTGGAAGGTCTTGTCATGCGAGCCATATTCCTCCGCTTTCTGAGCCATAAGGCCAACGTTGGGTACGCTTCCCATAGTGGTGGGATCAAACGCTCCGTGCTCTTTGCAAAAGTCGATCGTAGCTTGATAGACACCCGCATAGGACCGATCAGGAATAATGAATTTCGTATCCTTCTGATTACCGTCCGGACCCCACATTTGTCCAGAGGCCCGGATGGCCGCGGGCATGGATGCGTCGACGATGATGTCGCTTGGAACGTGGAGATTGGTAATACCCTTGTCAGAGTTCACCATGGCAAGATCCGGTCCCTTCTCATAGACACCCTGAATATCTGCTTCGATTTCGGATCGCTGAGATTCGGGAAGAGTCGCGATCTTGGCGTAGACGTCACCCAAGCCATTGTTCACATCCACTCCTAGCGATTCGAAGGTCGCGGCGTGCTTGTCGAAAACGGATTGATAAAAAACGGAGACGGCATGACCGAAGATGATCGGGTCCGAAACTTTCATCATCGTTGCCTTTAGATGCAACGAGAATAGGACGTCCTTTTCTGCAGCGTCCTTTACTTGAGAGGCTAGAAAGTCGCAAAGACTGTTCTTGCTCATAACGGAGGCGTCGATGATTTCGCCGGCTTGAAGGGGAGTGGACTTTTTGAGCACGGTGGTCGCTCCATCCGTGGAAACAAATTCGATGCGGACATCGGTTGCTTCGTCAATGGTCACCGACTTTTCGCTGCCATAGAAGTCGCCACTGGACATGCTCGCAACGTGGGATTTCGAATTCGGATCCCAGGGGCCCATGGAGTGAGGATTGGTTCTGGCGAATTGTTTGACGGCGCCAGGAGCTCGCCGATCAGAGTTGCCTTCGCGGAGGACGGGATTGACGGCGCTTCCCAAAACTTTGGCATATCGGGTTTTAATCTCCTTTTCCGCGTCGTTTTGCGGTTCCTCTGGGTAGTCCGGCAAATCGTAGCCTTTCGCCTGAAGCTCCTTGATTGCGGCGGTCAATTGGGGAATCGATGCGCTGATATTGGGGAGTTTGATAATATTAGCTTCCGGAGTTTTAGCGAGCTCTCCCAGTTCCGACAGAGCATCCGATTGGCGCTGATCTTCGGTCAATCTTTCGGGAAAGTTGGCGATAATCCGGCCTGCGAGGGAAATGTCTCTGGTTTCCACTTCGACTCCCGCCGCTTTCGTAAACGCCTCGACTATGGGGAGGAGAGAATAAGTGGCGAGCGCAGGAGCTTCGTCCGTTTTCGTGTAGATGATTCTCGAATGGGTGTTGGTCATGATATACTCGGCTAAAATAGAGCGAAGTTCTTCGGTAACCGACTCAACAATAGCGTCAATAGAATACAATGGCCAATGCCTACTTGCCCGAGAAGGATCCTACTCGATTCGCGATTGAAATCGATGGTAGAGGTAGCCCACGAAGATGAACAGAACGGCTAGAACAGCGAAGGCGATAATTCGAATCAAGGTATCCCGGATGTCATAAACGAACAGACGGAAGAGCGGCAGGGCAAAGCCAATGATCGCGACCATTCGATAGGGCTTGATCTTCGCGCCGATACCGACTGCCACCAGTATCAGGCAGAATAGAGCCATTAAAGGGGTGAAAGAGGATTCAACCCAGAGCAGGTCCGATGACAAGGTGGTAGCGTAGACCGTATAACTGAAAATCGCTGCCAGGTAAACCAGAGCCTGTGTCATGCCTGATGAGAGTTTACGATGCCCTCCTTTGGCATGGCCAATTCCCATCGCGAGCCCGAGCAGGACGGTCAGCAATCCGCCGACCAGAAGTTCCTTTGCCCAAGGCAGGTTTTGTAGGACGCTCTCCATGGAGGAGTCCCAAACGCTGACGATCGATGCCAGGCTAAGGCCAATAAACAACAGACTAAAGAGGAGAGCAACATAGCGTTTGTGGATTCTCCGCAGGAAATGGAAGGCGCTGCTCAGTAACAGCATTGCCAATACGCGTATTATCCAGGAGTCGATTTCGAATACGAATCGGGCCGTGATGAATGCGACGAGACAGTGGTGAAGCGTCCTCCATATCCGCCAGCGTCTTAAAATACGGAACGAAGAAACCAACTGTGGACGAAGATTGGGCAGAAAGAGTACGGCGAGATAGGAGACGATGGCCGCCATGATCCCGAGCGAACTCAGATTGTGGGAGAAGTCGCTTAGGGCGAAGAGTAGGAGTGGAATGAACGATGCGTCTCGGAGGGCCTGAAATCGAACCGTGGGAACTGCTAGTAGAAACAGTGTAAATACCGCTCCGAAATAAGGAAAGAAGCTGTAGGACTGAAAGGCGTTCGCTGTGTAGGCGACGATGGTGGTGATCCAGGCAAAGTGGAATACGAGCTCGATTGTATGGATACGCTTTCGGATCGAGCCTGCGTTGGCCTGGGCCACCAAATAGGCAAGTCCGAGAGTTATCGCGGCTACGGCAACAAAGCTCCATTCGTTGTCCGGCTGGTCCCAAAACTGAATGTTAGCTGCGAGTATAACGAGAGCACCGGAAATAACCGGGATCGACTTCGAGATTTTCGGGATCAATCCGATGGCGCAAAGAACCGATCCGTACAGGACCGCGACGAGTGGTAAGGTGTCTCTGGTTACGTCGCTCTGCGTGACGAAGGCAATGCCCGTGATCCCATTAACGATTGCTGCGATCCAATAGAATGGGCTGCGGCGTCCGTCTAAAATACGTGTTTGATGGAGGTAGGATAGGATACCCGCAGCGATCGCAGGATGGATGAGATAGAGATACCACGAAAAGGCGCCAATCTCTAGTTTGTCGATTCCAATGCTGTCAGCCGCATAGCCCAGTGAAACGAGCCAGAGAAGTACGCAAGCAACTTCTTGCAACCGGGACTCGGAACGAGCAGCGACCCAGCAGATCAACACCGCTTCGATGATGAGGGCAAACCAACGAATGTCTCCCTCGTATCGATTCACCAGCCACAGGGCGGCCAAGGCGCCCGCCTTGAGAAAGAAGAGCTGGAAGAGGTAGCTGTTGAGGTTTCTAAGTCCAAATAGAACCGCCCATCCGGCAAATACGATCGCCGCGCTTCCGTAGAATAATACTAGCTCGATGTTGAACGAGCGCATGTAGAGATACCCTGTTGCCAAACAAGCAGTTGTATTCACTGCGTGGAGTACCGACAGCCGGGGGAACGCTTTGGTGAGATTCCAGCGAAAGTCACAAAAAGGAAGGAGGGAAACGCTGATGAGCAGGTAGGCGATCACGCTCCAGAAGTGAGGCAGAGTAATGGTGGTGGATCCGATCGCGTAGAGGGCGTAAAAACTGAGGACTGGAAGATAGACGCCGACCGTGGACAGGGAAAGGATGGGGAACCAGTCGAATTTTCGACTGAAGGCGATCCCAACGACATACAAGGCGAGTGCAGAGATCAGAGACGGTTCTAGAAGACCGACGTATGAGGAAAACAGGGACGAGGCAAATCCATAGGCCAAGGCCATAATCGCTACATTGCGATTCTGGAGACGGATACTGGCGAAGAAAATAGAGGCGACAACGGCGAACTGAATAGCGATTCCGATAAACGGGTTTTCGATCACGCGGACCTGGGGAGCGGCGTAGGCAGCGATACTGGTCAGGTAGACCATGCTCAGTGCGGTCGACATCACCGTGGATCCAAACTTAGGGCGTTTCTTGAGAAAATAGAAACCCGCCGCGAGCGCGATGCCGTCGGCTACCAGCAACTCGATAAAGCGAACCCATGGAGGCGTTCCTTGGGAAATGTAGACCGCGAAGGAAATTACAGACAGAGTCGCGAGAAGACCACCGATCCGAGGTAGCCACCATTGCATGAGTCCCGCCTCGGCTGAGGCGGACTCTTCGGGAGGCCAGATCCCGATCGATCGTAAAAGAGCAATGAAGCCTGAAGTCCCGGAAGATTTTGGAGAAGGCGTTTCCTTAGCGAGAACGGGGGTGGCGCGTGGCGGTCCCTCTTCCTCGTTGTAGAGTATAATCTTGGGCTCAGCCGGCGCGGGATCGGGTGGAACGGTTTCAACGGTCGCTGCTCGTGTGAAGGGTCTGGGTTGGCTCGAAGGTTCTGCGGCTTGACTTTGGGGAGGCGCGACAACGGGTGGGCGCGTTTCGGCACTTTGGGAAACTCTGTGAGCCAGTACCTTTTCCTCCAGCTTCTGAATACGCTTTAGATCCTTGGATCGTTGAACGATCAAGTAAATGCAAAGGGGAAGCGGTAGAAAGATCAGTACGACCGCTAAGATGGCGAGTGCCTCCATATTAGGGAAGACGAGATGAGGGGTTTGGTAAGGACTTGATTACAATTCGGGGAAAAGGTTCCAGTCGCGGGGATAGATGACTTCGTAGGCAGTTTTAAATACTCTTTCTTCCTTTGGGGCAAGCGTGGCTTCCCACTGAAAGACTCCGCTATTCTCGTCTTCGATTTTGACCTCACTCGTAGGGGGCGCTTTGCGACGAATCTCGATTTTAGAATTCTGGGCGATCGGGAACTGGTCGACCACGATGACTTTGTGGGCCACGGTGTGCAAATTGGTGACCTCATTCTTATACTCGCGATTGAGGGTCGTAGTCTTGTCGATGAAACCGGAGTCGCTGTCTTTCTGGGCTCCCTCTATCCGCTTAACGACGATGTTTCCGTCAACTCCCAAAGATAGCTCGGTTTCCTCTTCAGGTAGAATCTTATCGAGGGAGACTTTAGAGGACAGCTTCCCATCAACGAATGCGAGCGCTCGCCCCGGCAGAATCGGAAGCTCGAGCGTGTTGCGAATTTTGGCGCGAAGGTACGCGTCAAGCTGGGCTCGCGGTACGGTTTCTGACCAGAATTCGGCTTCCAGACCGTCTTCGAGAACCTTGTATGAGCTGTTCTCACGGGAGCTGGGAACGGAGATTTGTCCGGGGATAGTGGCCTGAAAGGAAACGGTTGATGCGGTGATGGCGATTTTCTGGGCGCTGAGTCGAGTAGCGGGTGCGCTCGATGCATCTGCGGCGACGGCAGAAAGCTCCATGACGGCTTCTTCGCGCCCGAAGCTTCCCTTCCGGTAGTAGTCCTCCTGTTTCCCCACATTCAGGGGATAGAGCTCAGGCACGTTGCCCTGGCGGTTGGCCTGATTTGTGTGGAGCGAAAGGGTGATGTTCGACCAGTCTTCGCCCGTGAATTGCCAAACTGAGGCAAAGTATCCGAAATCGAGTTTCCCTTGGTCCGGATAGGCACGCAGTTCATACTGAGGCTCCCAGCGTGCGGAGTTGACCATGTAGCTGAGCGATATTTCGACTTCACTTGCCTCATCCATCTCGATCTCTACCTCGGCGACGTAGGAAAGGAGCATCGCTTTCTCGGTTGCCTCCCGAAGCTCTTTTTCGATTTCCTTGATGGTCTTGTCGACGGCTTTGATCTCAATCTCAACTTTGTCGATCTGTTCGTTGGCGTTCTGCTGCGTTTGTCCGACAAACTCGGCCAGCTCTTTTGCCTGAGCCAGAGTAAGGGTTTGGCCTTCGTTAATCTTGCCAAACTCCTTAGCGAAGGAGGTACGCATGCTGGAGGCAAAGACGACATCCGCTTTGGCATTGGAAAGCGTGCGCAGCTTTTGCTCTTTATCCTTTTTGGCCGCGTCCAGTCTCGTTTGGATTTCCTCTACGATAGGGTTCTCGTCGCGATTCTGGGGCTGGAATATCTTCGCGTTCCGAATCAGCCCAGTGGGAGCGTTGACGAAATTCGCTTGGAGCGCCGTGGGGTCCACCTGACTGGGCAGATTCTTGAAGACCAAGGTCGATTTCCCTGAGGGAGCGTTCAAAGTGCCTTGGCGAGTGACCAATGCGCCATCTCGGAAGAGGGAGACTTCGAGGATCGACGATTCCACTTCGTGTTCGTCGGCATAGGCACCTAGAGTGAGCAATGCGCAGAGGGCGGTTGTAAAGAGAGAGCAGAATTTCATAGGGCGAACGAGGCGATTGTAAGATCGACAAAAGTCTTCACTGAAGGATCCATACAGGCAATTGTTAATAAGTTATGTGCCAAACTCGCTTTGGCACAATTTCTAAGACTTTTGAGGAAGCGGTTTATTAGAATTTTTTCGTTTTGTCAGGTAGGGCAGTGACGGCTCGGCACACCGCGTAATTATTTAGAGTAGCACAGGCATCCTGCCTGTTCCCAGTAAGTCCTAAACAGGCAGGATGCCTGTGCTACTCTAAAGGTACGCTATCTTTCCGGAATTCGAAAGGTTGACCTTTGAGGGGAAACTAAGAGGGTGCGGGTTTAAACCTTCTGGATCCCATTGAGGCACACTCGGCACATTCATATTAAAGGAGCTCGCGAGCACAATTTGCGGGATATCGAGGTAAAGATTCCTCGAGAGAAACTCGTCGTCATCACGGGCGTATCGGGGTCCGGGAAGTCGTCGCTGGCCTTCGATACGCTGTATGCGGAAGGTTACCGAAAATACATGGAGAGCCTCTCCACGCAAGCCCGCCAAGCAATGGAGCAGTTCAAGCGACCGGATGTGGATTTCATCCACGGCCTGTCACCGGTCTTGGCAATCGAGCAACGGGCAGCGGGCTCCTCCCCGCGGAGCACGATCGCTACCGTTACGGAAATTGCGGACTATGCCCGCCTTCTCTGGACGCTACGAGGGGATCAGCATTGCCCGAAGGATGGAGGCATCATTTCGCGGCAAACGCTCGATAGCTCCGTTGACCAGACCTTGAAGCTGCCGAAAGGGGCTCGGGCTATGATTCTGGCTCCTTATATGAACGCTAAGGCGGCGGAGATTATGGAAGAGCTGCCCCGGTTGCGGCAAAAGGGATTTCAGCGTATTCGAATCAATGGCGAGGTTAAAAGTATCGATGATCCGGATATCGAAATAAAGGGACGAGGAAACGCAACTGTTGAACTGGTGGTTGACCGAATCGTGGTAGAGGAGGCGCAGCGGAGTCGGATCGCGGACTCGCTCGAGCTGGCGTTTAGCGAAGGGAAGGACCGAGCGATGGTCCTCTATCAAGAATCGAAAAACTCGGACTGGAAAGAGCTCAGTCTAAGCCGGAATTTCGCCTGCTCGAAGTGCGGCGAGGTGTATGAGCCCATCTCTCCTCGTCATTTCTCCTTCAATACGGCGGAAGGATCCTGTCCCGAGTGCGGTGGTTTGGGAAAGACGCGGCGCTTCCTGGAAGCGCTCATCGTGCCTGATCCGAGCAAGTCAGTGAAGAAGGGAGCTTTGAAGCCGCTGCGAATCGGAGGAAAGCAGCTGATTATTCGCAACAACGCCATGCTGCGCCAGCTGGCAGAGCAGCTTCCCTTCGATCCGACAACGCCTTGGAGCGAGCTGGATGAGGAAACGAGACAGGCTTTGCTCTACGGGGTTGAAGACCGTCTTTTTACATTCAAACTAACTCGCCGCAAGACGCTTCCCCCACCTCAACCGTTCGGAGGCTTTGTCGCATTGCTGCAAAAGTCCTATATGGAGACTAAGAGCGACGGGTTCCGAGCTCGATTGATGACCTATCAGACGGACCAGAAATGCCCGACGTGTCACGGGCATCGATTCAGTCCCAGAAGCGCGAATGTGTTTGTGGAAGGGAAAAGTCTGCCCGATTTCCTTTCCATGGATATCGGTCAGGCCCACGAGTACGTGAGCAGCTTGTCTCCCAGCAAAGATCGTGTTTCGACCTACGGGGAAGTTCTCGATGGAATCGAATTGCGGTTGCGCTTTCTAAAAGAGGTGGGTCTGGAATATCTGACTTTGAATCGTCAATACAGTACCTTGAGCGGGGGCGAGGCGCAGCGGGTGCGACTAGCCACCCAGTTGGGTATGAGTCTCGTAGGTGTGGTCTACGTGCTCGACGAGCCGAGTATTGGGTTGCATCCCAAGGACAATCAAAAGCTGATCGAGTCGCTGAAGGAACTGAGGGACCGTGGAAACTCGGTTGTAGTGGTAGAGCATGATGAGGATACGATGCGGGCCGCAGACCATTTGATCGAGCTGGGCCCGGGAGCGGGGCTTTCTGGGGGAGAGGTTCTCTTCGAAGGGACGCCGGAGGATTGCGCCAAGCAAAAGAAAGGCGGCTTCGAGACCGGGGAATACCTTTCCGGACGACAGACGCTTACGAAGTCGGTCAAAACACTTGTGCAAAAAAAGCAGTGGCTCGAGATCAAAGGGGCGAGTCAGCACAATCTGCAAAATGTGGATGCCCAGTTCCCCGTTGGTCTCTTGACTTGCGTGACCGGGGTTTCCGGATCGGGTAAGTCGACCTTAGTGAACGAGATTCTGGCCAAGGCGGCTGCTCGAAAATTGAATCGGGCCAAGGACATCCCCGGCAAGCACACGGGAATGAAAGGGTTGGAGCACTTCGAAAGGGCAGTGCGGGTGAGCCAGGACCCGATCGGACAAAGTCCGCGGTCTAATCCTGCTACCTATACCAAACTTTTTGATTTGCTGCGTGATTTGTACTCAAAGATTCCCTTGTCGCGAGCTCGCGGATACAAGGCAGGGCGTTTCAGCTTCAATGCCCGTGGCGGCCGCTGCGAACGGTGTCAGGGTCAAGGGGCGATCAAATTGGATATGCTTTTCATGAGTGATGCCTACATCGATTGTCCTAGCTGCCAAGGCACGCGCTACAATCGCGAAACCCTGGAGGTGCAATATGGAGGATTGAATATTGCGGAGGCTCTGGACCTTTCGGTCAGCGAAGCCTTGGTGCAGTTTGAGAACGTGCCGCGCGTCATGGACAAGCTGAGAACGCTAGACGCCGTGGGGCTTGGGTATTTGAAGCTGGGACAGGCGGCCAACACCTTGAGCGGTGGCGAGGCCCAGCGTTTGAAACTTTCGTTGGAACTTTCCAAGCGATCGGCGGGCAGCGCGCTTTATATTCTAGATGAGCCCACGACCGGGTTGCACTGGTCGGATATCCAGAAACTTTCCGACCTGCTTTTCCAGCTACGAGATCAGGGCAATACGGTCATCGTGATCGAGCACCACCTCGACTTCATGCGACTGGCTGACTGGATCGTCGATCTCGGCCCGGGTGGAGGCACTCATGGAGGGAAGATAGTCTGTGCGGGAACCGTGGATACCGTAAAGAAATGCAAGGAGTCGGAAACCGGCAAAACCTTAAAAGGCCGGTAGCCTTTAACCACGGACTACAAGTAGCTCAGTGCTTTAGCCTGAGCATGGGTTAGAAGGTATGATTTTTTAACCACGGATTACACGGATAGGCTCAGATAATTTTTGGCGGTGGGAATAGTTAAAACAAGAATACGATTTGAATCTTCATTCCAATAGATTTGTGCTCATCTGCGAAATCCGTGGTTAAGAGATTCCTTATTTAGACCCTCCTTTGGTAGTCGGCTACAAAGAGACACAAAGAACGATCGTTGTAGATCATCGCTCATGAATGGTTTTTGCGGGTACCTGGCTTTTAATCTCTCCACAAGTCAAAACCTCTAATATTTGTAGGCCGGGTCGGTGACCCGGCAATCTTAGGCTTGAGACGGGTAAACCGACCTCGCCCTACAGATTTCGAAAACTGAGAATTGGCATACCCTTTTTGCTTAACCTCAGCTACAGACGCTAAAAGGGGGAGGCTTGCGCCTCCCCCCGTTTGTTTTCTGTTTTAGCGCTTTCTCGGACGAGTCAGCGTTCTTGTTCTTGGGTCCCGAATAGTGGCCGTGCCACCAAACAGGACGTTTCTTACTCCCATTCCCTTTATCATGTTCGTGTTGTTTTCCTAGGACCGACATTTCGTCAGCCAGTCTGGAATTAGCATAAACCGTGCCCATGAGAGGGCCCCAGTTTTCGATTTTAGCGTATTTAACAAGATGGTTCATTTTGAACGCCTTCTGGCTCCGAGCAAGAGGGGTGCTGGGTAACGGGTGGTTCGACATTATCAGAGAGGAAAGGCCAGGTTGCCTCCCAAGCTAAAAGCTCTACTTTTGACGTTACGAGTATCCGGGATATCAAAAAGATCTTTATCCGAGAACGACTTAGAACGATGGAGTGCATCTGGGACTCGCTCTGTCACGAGGAAGCCGAGCCGGAATCTCCCTCTTGGCACGAGGCGATTCTGAATGAACGGGAGCAAATAGTCGATTTTGCCGAAACCAATTATTTGCCGATCGAACAGCTTCGAGAGCGTTATCGCTGATGGAACTCTAAGCAGTTTTCACTCTCGAAGAAGCGGCCAAGGATTTGGATGGTGTGGAAAAGCGTTTTACGAATTCAATTAAGAAGGAGTAGAGCCCGACTTCATTGACCGTTTTCTTTCGGACATCGAGTCACTTCGACGATTACCGTAATCGCTTTTGTAGCGCCAATTATGGAATTTTAAAAACGTAAAAAATATATGGATACAAAAATGATTTGACTTGCCCTTAAATAGACAAACCTGCTACATTTGGAGCCCTGTATGATTCAGGGCCGTAATTAAAGGAATTGATTTCAAATGGGACTCGGAATAACACTAGACAGGCTCCACTTCCAAGCTAGGCAAAACGTGTGGCTTCGCTACTTTGCGATATTTTGTCGTATCGCCCTTGCTGCCGGATTTATTCCCTCTGGATTGCAGAAGATTCTCGGAGAGAGGTTTACCGTACTCGCCGTGAACCACCCGATGGGGAATTTTTTGGAAGCCCTTTATCATACAGGTTATTACTACACCTTTATCGGAGTGATGCAGGTTCTGGCGGCTATCCTCCTGCTCATCCCCAGGACGGCTACAATTGGAGCGCTTATATATTTTCCGATAATTCTAAATATCTGCATTTTATCTCTCTCGGTGAGATTTGATGGATCCCAGATTACTTCCCCTTTGATGGTGTGTGCCGTACTGTATTTATTATGTTGGGACTATCATAAATTCAAAAAGGTATTCCCCTTTTACGAGTCAGACTCTGATCTACCTCAACGAAGCGAATTGACAAGAAAGCTCCCGGTGAAATTTTTTGCCGGCGTTATCGCTGTGATCGTTCTAACTGCGCTTCATGCCAAATTATTATACGCGATAATGCCGCGAAACACATTCTCCGACTGCCTAGCTCAATGCGATGGGGAAGATGATAGGGCGTGCATAGAGTTTTGTGAGTGCATTCACAAAGAGGGCGAATCCCTCAAACAGTGTTTGGAGGAATTCAAAGAAAGCCGAGACTGAAATTTGATCGGTTGAACCGCCGCCCGTAGCGAGCATCGAGGAAAGAGTCACCACTCGCTATTCTCGGTTTCTTGTATCGAAGGTGATGGTGACGGGGCCGTCGTTTACAAGCGAGACTTGCATGTTGGCGGCAAAGACGCCGGTCTTAACCGGGTAGCCCAGCGTCGCTTCGAGTGCTTGGGCGACGTCTTCATAAAAGGCTTTCCCTTTTTGGGGATCTGCGGCGTCGTTGAAGGAGGGTCGGTTTCCTTTTTTGGTAGAGGCGATTAGAGTGAACTGGCTTACGATCAGCAATTCGCCTGGGATCGACTTCAGATCGCGGTTCATTTGCTGGTTGTCGTCTTCGAAAATTCGCAAATTAGCGATCTTTCGCACTATCCATTCAATATCTTCGTTTGTATCCAGTTTGTGTATCCCTAGAAGAACGAGCATCCCTCGGCCGATCGATTCGTGCGCTTTACCATCGATTGATACGGAGGCTTCCGCTACTCGTTGGACGATCGCTTTCACAATGGGAGCTTTTTGAGGATGGCGAAGAATTCAATCCCGTTTTCCTCGCCGGAGGATTGGAATTCGATTTGGAATTCGATCCCAAGGGTTTCCTTGCAAGCCATTAGGAATTCCAAAAAAGTATGGCTGTCCCAAACGTGAGCGTGCTCGCGACGGGAGCGGGCGAATGCGATATCCCCTTTAATATCCCGTCCCGGTTCCTCGAATACGTGTTTGCCGACATGTCGAAGGAAGTCCAAGTAGTGCTCATCGTCCACTTCGTCCACACCGTTTTGGTACTCGGTCTCCAGATGTTCGTAACTGGTTAGCGGACGCTCTTTGTCAAAGGTGTAGCGTTTGTCCGGTGCCGCGATGGCGATTCGTCCGCCGGGTCGGAGAATGTGGAACATGTCTTCGATCATGGCGATCGGGCAGGCGACATGCTCGATAACGTGATTGGCAATGACGAAGTCCTGACTGCCGGCAGCGAGCTTCCGCAGGTCGCGCTTGTCCACATCCCCAAGGATGTCGACGGGAACCAAATCGCTGCTTTGAATTTCGGGGAAACGCGCTGAGGCCGTTTTCGGATCAATGGCGTCGAAATAGGAAACCTGGCAAGAGCTCGGGAGCTTAGCCGGTTCTCCGAAGGCTCCGATTTCAATGCCTTTCCCGCTTAAAAGAGTGTAGCCTTCTTCGCGGTGTTTCAATGCGGCTAGAGGACTTTGAGTTTGATCGGCGGGAGACTGTGGAGGCGAGGTACTGGCCGGCTCAGTCGAAATCCACCTCTGGCTCGACCTCTGCTTCGTAGTCGACACCTTTGACGCCGAAACCGAAGAGCCTGAGAAATTCGGTCTGGTATCCTTCGAAGTCCGTCAGCTCTTCCAGATTTTCAGTGGAGACGAGGGGCCATACTTTCGTGACGGCGTCTTGGATTTTGTCCTCCATTTCCCAGTCGTCCATGCGGATGAGACCGAGCTCGTCGAGGGGGACGTTGCCATCCTTGTTGTAGAGGCGATCGGAAAACAGCCGTTGCATCTGCTCGATGCAGCCCTCGTGGCCGCCGAGCTCTTTCATGATCTTGAAGAGAATAGTGATGTACAGGTTAACCCCAGGGATGGCGGAGCTTGCTTGGGTCACGACAGCTTTGTTGACCGAGACATGAGCTTCACCGCTCAAGTCACTGACTGATTCATTGATCGCCGCCTTGGCCCGACGGAGATCGATTTTGGCCTGCCCGATGGTTCCGTCTTTGTAGATAGGCCAGGTTACCTTGGGTCCGATGTAGTCGTAGGCTACAGTCTTGAAGCCTTCGGAGAGGAGATCCGCGTCCTTGAGGGCCTGTATCCATAATTCCCAGTCTTCGCCCCCCATCACTTTGACGGTGTTTTGTATATCCTCATCGGTAGCGGCTTCCACGGTCGCTTCCTGGATCGACTTCTTGTCGGTATCCAAGTATTTGTTCGAGTAGTCTGCCCCGATTGGCTTGAGGGCAGAGCGATAGGTTTCACCTGTTTTCGGATCGGTGCGACGAGGCGAGGCAAGCGAGTAGATCACGAGGTCGATTTTCCCCATGTCTGACTTTATTCGTTCGATGGCTTGCTCCTTGATTTCGTTTGAAAAGGCGTCGCCGTTGATGCTGCTGGCATAGAGACCGTCTGCTTTGGCCGCTTTTTCCAGGGCGACTGAATTGTACCAGCCCGGTGTGGCGGTTCGTCCTCGCTCTGAAGGTCGCTCGAAATAGATTCCAAGGGTGTTGGCGCCGCATCCGAAGGCTGCCGCAATGCGGGAAGCGAGGCCATATCCGGTGGATGCTCCGACTATGAGAACATTTTTGGGCCCATTCTCGATGGCGGGCTGGCTTTTGACATAGTCAATCTGCTCCTGGACATTGGCGGCACAGCCAGTTGGGTGAGCTGTGACGCAGACGAAACCTCTTACTTTGGGACGAATAATCATGAAAAATTGGGAATAGCTGAATTACAGGGAGTGCGTTGATGAAACGAACTTTGGGCAATGTCAGCCTTTATTTGGGAAACATCGGTCGATTATTCCAGTTAAATTCTACGGGGAGTAATACCCTATACCAAATCTTTTGGCATAGGGTATAAAGGCTCTATGACTGAATCGTTACGAATCCAATACTGCGCGAATCGCAATCAGGAGTATACTGACTGCGTTTTGAAAATGAGTCCGACCGAGACCGGCGTCTTAAAAAAGCGCCAGTCCGATTAGCCCCAAAATTATTAGGAGAGCGAGCAGAGACAGGATTTTCCTCTCCTGCTTGGTTGTTTTGAAAAGCATGAATACAGAGTGGATTAGTGTACGAAGAAGCGCTAGAACGCCTTCAAAGTAAGAGATGATTATGTATAGAAAACGGAATGTTCTCAAGCTTTTCGCGCTCATCTGTGGGGTTGTGCCCTTCTTGGGTTACGGACAAGGCTACCAGAAGGGTCCGGTTGATACGGAGCAGGCGATTGCCGAGCTCGTATCGGGAGTCACAGCTGTGCAGCCCGGGCAGACCATCGATGTGGCCCTGCGCCTGCAGTTGGACCCGCATTGGCACGTTTATTGGAAAAACCCGGGGGATACGGGATTGGCGCCTTCGATTGATTGGGAAGTTCCGGAAGGAATAGAAGTGGGCGAGCTGGAGTTTCCGACTCCTGAGAAGATCATCACGCCACCCGATTTTGTCTCATACGGCTACGAGGGGCAGGTATTCTTTCTGGCGCAGGTCACGATTCCCGAAGATTTCGGGGTGGGGCAGACCATTTCGCTAAATGCCGATGCCAGTTGGCTGGCTTGTGAGCAGATGTGTATCCCAGGAGGGGCGAAGCTCGCTCTGGATTTGCCGGTGTCTGGAGAGTCGACTGAGGCCTCGCAGTGGGGAGATGCTCTGGCGGCGGCCCGGGGAAGTCTCCCGAAAACGCCCGACGGGGCATTACTTACTTTCGAAGCGCTCGAATCTACGATATCGGCGAGTATTGAATGGGCCGGTTTCAGCGGAATCGACACCGAATCCCTCTACTTCTATCCGGAGGAAGAAGGTTTGATCAGTTCGGCTGCGGCCCAGAATTTTGTTCTCAGTGATTCGACCCTCATCGTGTCGATGCAGAAGTCGGAATACCATGAAGGTCCTGTCGATCGGCTTTCCGGGGTGCTTTCCTACGAGGCGGGCTTTGCGGCTGCGGGCGACGCGAAGGCGATTTTCCTGGATTCGGCGATCAAGCCGGCGGCGAGCGGAAGCGCGACGTACGCGAGCGGCGGGGAAGCGAGCATCGGTTTTGCTCAAGCCCTCTTGTTCGCGTTTGTCGGCGGAATGATTCTGAATTTAATGCCCTGCGTGTTCCCGATCCTATCCATAAAGGTGCTCGGCTTCGTTCAGCAGTCGGGCGAGGACAATAAGAAGGCCTTCGCCCACGGGCTTACGTTCGCGGGAGGGGTGCTGGCGTCCTTTTGGGTTTTGGCGGGCGCGTTGATCGCCTTACGTGCGGGTGGTGAAAGCCTTGGCTGGGGATTTCAGCTTCAGTCACCCTATTTTGTGGGGGCGTTGCTTTTGATTATGTTTCTGTTGGGGCTAAGTCTGGTAGGTGTATTTGAAATAGGGACTTCTGCGATTGGGCTCGCGGGAAAAGTCAAAGGAGAGGGGTATGGAGGCTCTTTCTTCTCCGGAGTTCTGGCCACGGCGGTAGCGACGCCCTGCACCGGTCCATTCATGGGCCCTGCGCTTGGGTTTGCCCTAACCTTGTCGGCCTTCCAGTCGATGACCGTGTTTACATTTTTGGCATTAGGAATGGCTGCCCCTTATGTGATTCTCTCGTCTTTTCCGAAGCTGATAGAGAAACTTCCCCGTCCGGGCGCGTGGATGGAGACTTTCAAACAGGTCATGTCCTTCCCGATGTTCGCAACCTGTATTTGGCTGATCTGGCTGATGGTGGCTCATGTCGGTAACGACGGACTTATCATGGTTCTCGGGGGGTTGCTCGTTGTGGCGATCGGGGCGTGGGTCTACGGACGTTGGTCGACGCCAGTGAAACCGGTTAGGACTCGCAGAGTTTCGACCATTGTCGCGGCAGTGATCGCTGTCATTGGAGTGTGGATGCTGATGCCCTCTGAAGAAGCGACGTCAGCAGTCGCTACGGAAGAGGCGGGTGGTCCGGACAAGTACGGCGTATTCTGGGAAAATTTTTCCCCGGAGTTGGTCGCATCGGCTCGACAGGAAGGAAAACCCGTTTTTATCGATTTCACCGCCAAGTGGTGCCTCACCTGCAAAGCAAACAAAGCGGTGGTCTTTGCTTCAAGCGAAGTAAAAAACCGTTTTGACGAACTCGGTGTGGTGATGGTTAAGGCCGATTGGACGAAGCGGAATCCCGTAATCACTGATGCTCTAGAAGAATTTGGTCGATCAGGGGTGCCGCTGTATGTCCTGTATGATGGAAAATCGGATAAGCCGAAAATCCTGCCTGAGCTATTGAACCCGGGAATCGTCCTGGATGCGTTAGAGGGGATTGAAAATCCTGCCGCATCGATCGCGAGTAAGTAGATGGATTAGATTAAGGGTGGACGGGCTAGCTCCTTACAGGCGACGACTGTTGTCGCAGAACCTGAGTCTGTCGACGGGCTACGACTTTAAGAGCAAGTCCGGAGGCCTTGCTCCACCTTTAGTGCTTTTGAGTCGGGGTGGAACGAGGCGTCCCGACTCGTTTTCTCAACCTCTTAAATTATCTTGCTGGCGTAGAACGACAGGTGAAGGGCTCTTGACTCGGCGAAGTTCGATGGAGCGAAGACGGTTGCTCCGGGGATGCTTTATTCTATGGTACTGCTTGCGTCTTTCAGTTGACGTCAAGGCTCACGCTGAAGCGAGTGCGCTGCATATTGCCCACGAGGACTAGTATTGCCGTCTCAGATTACTCGGCAGGATGCCGAGCTCTTCCCGGTACTTGGCTACGGTACGTCTCGCGATGTTGATTTCCTTCTCTTTGAGAAGGGCGACGATCCCCTGATCGCTTAATGGCTTGGTCGGTTCTTCGTTTGCAACCAATTGCTGGATCATGTCCTTGACGCTAGTATTGGAGATATCCTCACCACCACCCCCTTTGTAGCCGGGGGTGAAAAAGAACTTCATATCGAAGACCCCGTGTGGGGTCTGGATGTACTTGTTGGCGATGGCCCGGCTGACCGTCGTCTCGTGAACCCCGACCGCGTCAGCGACCTGAGTCATGGTGCAAGGTTTCAGTTTGGCCACTCCATCCTCGAGGAAGGCAACTTGTATTTTTACGATCTCGTTCGCGATTCGCTCGATCGTTTGCTGGCGTTGCTCGATCGAGCTGATGAGAAATTTGCCTGACCGCATCTTCTCTTGGATGTACTCTTTCTCCTGGCGGGAAAGCTGGCCCTTGGCGATCATTTCCTTGTAGGAAGGACTGATGCGGAGACGGGGGATGTAGTCGCTGTTCAGAGTGACCTTCCACTTGTCCTCGTCCCGCTCCACGACGACATCGGGGAGGACGGATCGATTGGTGTCTTCGGAAAAGCGGCGACCGGGAGCGGGATCAAGCAATGCGATATCGTCTATAGCTGCCTGAACCTCATCGGAATTGATTCCCATCTTCCGAGCGATGTCGGGAATGCGGCGGCGGGTGAGGAGCTTAAAATGATTTTGAACCATCTCGTAGGCATCCGAATTCCTGAGGCCTTGCAGTTCCAGTTGGGTAGCGAGACAGTCTTGGAGATCGAAGGCTCCGATTCCGGGAGGATCGAATGACTTCAACGTTTGGTGAGCAGCCTGCATCTCGCCCAGCGACATGCCGGAAACCAAGGCGAGATCGGAGAGGGGTGTGTTCAGGAAGCCGTTGTTGTCGAGGCTGCCGACGAGGTATTCGATCGCTTCGCACTCCTTGGCGCTGATATCAGACAAGGACGCTTGGGAAAGAAGGTGCTCCTGCAATGAAGTCTCGGTCACAAGAGAATCGAAAAAGTGGTCGCGACGTTCCGCATCCTCAGAGGTAAAGCTCTGACCGCTGCTGGCCTCGGACAGGTGGTCGCGCCAGTCTTGGTCGATCTTGCTCAGAATCTCGAATGTCTCGTCGAACTTCAGTTCCTCGTTCTGGCTAGCGGATTCCTGATCAGTGTTCTCGCCATCCGATCCGTTGAACGCGCTGTCGTCCAGACTCACACCATCCATCGGCATTTCTTCCAGAGACGGATTTGTTTGAAGCTCTTCCTGAATCGTTATGTTTAGATCCTGGGCGGCAACCTGCAGAATCTTAAGAGAATGACGCAATTGGGGCGCAAGGACTTGAGACTGCGTCTGCTTTTGTCTCAGTTCTTGGTTGAATCCTTGTGCTGCCATTTCCTCTTCGAAAAGTTTACCGCGCGGACCAGATGTTTCTTCGCGCTCAAAGTAATATCGAAGCAGATCTTGATAGGATTTTTTTGATCATTGCAAGCCGCATGACATAATTAGCGCGATTTATGCTGTGTATCGTTATATATGGTTTACAATTCAGATTCTGCCTCTTGACAGGATCGACTAAAAACCGGATTTTCGGCTTGTGATCACACTTACTGAAAACGCGGCAAACAAGGTGAGGCAACTCCAGGAGGAAAAAGGCGAAGGGGGGAAGTTGCTTCGTATTTTCGTCGAATCCGGAGGCTGTTCAGGTTTCCAGTATGGAATGTCCTTTGATCTGAAGAAGGAGGGCGACCGCACACTCGAAAGCGCTGGAGTCTCTTTCCTAATGGACGATGCGAGCATCGAATATATGAAAGGCAGCGAGATCGACTTCGACGACGGTCTGCAGGGCAAGGGGTTTGAAATTAGGAATCCCAATGCCGAAAGCACTTGCGGGTGTGGCAAGTCGTTCAACTGAAGTAATGTAGCGCTTTAATTTTTGCTGGGAGGTTTGGCCTGTTTGATTCGGATGCGTCGACGCAATTCGGCATTGGTCCATTAAGGGGTGCCTTGCGGACGCTACAAACGCGGCACGGCGCGAGCGCCGGCCCTACGGTGTCGAAGAACGTAGATGAGCCATCATTCCGGACTTACGGTTGATTGTCTTCTAATGGTAGGGCCCGGCCCCCATGCCTTTTCCAAGTGTCCACCATCTCCCGCAACATGTGTCCACCATGTCACAAATCCGTACAGACTGGGCGAGTCGCATCGGATGAGTCGAGAGGGAGAGCCCTGCGTCTGATCCTAGCCACTAGGCTTTGCCGATGTGCAATGCCACGCTGCCGAGGGCAAGCGGGATCGCTTTAACTTCTTTAAATCCCGCCTGTTCCAATTCGGCACTGATGCCTTCGCGATCTGGAAACGATTCGATGGAGCTGCATAAATATTGATAGGCAGGAAGATCTCCCGTTATCAGGCTGGCCACAATCGGAAGGACGCGTTTCAGATAGAAGTAGTAAAAAGGCCGATACACGGGATGTGGCTGGGAGAATTCGAGTATGAAAATGTGGCCCTTTTCCGGGTCTAGAATACGTCGGATCTCGAGGAGCCCCTTGTGTCGATCCTCCAAATTTCTGTAACCGAAAGAGATCGTCGCTGCTTGAGCCCAACCGGTATCCAAGGGCAGGTCCAGTATGTCTCCGATGCCGAACTCGATTTCAGGTTCTTGGAACTCAACTTGCTTTTTCTTCGCCTCATCGATCATGGGGGCGCAGAAATCGAGACCTTTAATAACCGTTGACTTCGCAAGGCCTTCACGCAGGGCAAACGCCACGTCCCCGCTGCCGGTTGCGAGATCCACGACCGTAGTGGGTTTCCGGTAGTCGACTTCTTCGACGAGGCGGTTGCGCCAAATCTGGTCTATCCCGAAACTGAGAAGCCGATTGGCGAGATCGTACCGCGAGGCAATTCTCGCAAACATCGAATTTACCTTGGATGCGTCGGGCATGATGGTTTACAAACTCGTGGAATTTTTGCCTGATTAAGCGAGCCTATTCAGATTCAGCTTCGCTTTGTTGGCGGTAACTGTTGACAACCCAATCGGATAGTTCCTTTTCGGCATTCTTGACCACTGACTCGGTAATCGGGAAAACGGTTTGCCCTGTATTGCGCGAAATCAAAGTGAGACCATGGTGAAAATCTCGAAACTTCATTTCGCACAACGCCCGTATGGTTTTGTCGGTATCCAAACTTTCCTCAACGAGCGCTACGACGGCCCCTTCGTCAAAATCTAGGGTGAAGCCGTGCTGGTTTTCGAACCGCTGCCGATAAGTAGTTACTTCGTTCATCAAAACGCTGCGTTGCTCGGAAATGTTTTCCCGGAGCAGTTTCTTTAAATCGCTCGATGGGTCGTCGACGGTGTCACTGGTGACTTTGAATTGCTTAATTCCAGTGGAAGGCAGCTCAAATTTGAAATCCCGAAACACGCGTTCAAGAACCGTCATTAATCCGCGGGCTCCTGTTTTTTCTTTGTGGGCCCGGTGGGAAACCTTTTCCAGAGCTTCCTTAGATACATCGAGCTTTATATTGTAGCCATCAAAGTCTGCTAGGTATTGGGCCAGAATGCTTCCTTCCGAGGATGTGAGTATTTGGAGTAAATCTTCGGGAAGCAGGTGTTGGCAGGCCACTCGAACGGGGAGTCGCCCAATGAACTCCGGTTCGAAACCGTAGTCGATGAAATCGCGCGTCTCGACTTTGCTGAGGAAGTCTTCACTCTCTTCCTCATCGCTCTTTCGTGACGCCCCAAACCCCATCGTGGTTGTGGTTAGACGCTTCTTTACAGATTCGCTCAATTTGTCGAAGGCGCCGCTAACGATAAAGAGAATGTGCCGCGTATTGATCGTCTTCTTGCGTGGTTTTCCTGTTTGCTGAAAGTCCATCATGGCTTGCATCTGGCCTAGCAAGTCAGTTTGGCTTTGGAGGTTTACATCTGTTTCCTCCATAAGCTTGAGCAAGTTAATTTGTACCCCTCTGCCGGATACATCTCTTCCATGCTCGCCTTTCTGGGCAATCTTGTCGATCTCGTCTATATAGATAATGCCATATTGGGCGAGGTCTACATCGCCATTGGCGTTTTTGACCAAGTCTCGTACGAGGTCGTCCACATCTCCGCCAACGTAGCCCGTTTCTGAAAATTTGGTAGCGTCGGCTTTTACGAAGGGCACGCCAATCAGTTTAGCGACATTTCGCATGAGGTAGGTTTTCCCAACTCCGGTCGGACCGAGAAGGATAACATTTTGCTTGGCGTAGTCTCGTTCTTTGAGATCTGGATTTTCCAAACAGCGGCGTACGTGATTAAAGTGGTCGCATATGGCGACGGATATCACTTTTTTGGCTTCCTTTTGCTGGATTACGAATCGGTCGAGGTAGTCCCGGATTTCCTTTGGTTTAAGGTTGAATCCATGAATGCGTTTCAAGGCTTCCTCGCGCTCTTCATTTACTTCTGGATCCTCTTTCTTTTCGGATGGGGATGAAACGCCGCTTTGCGGGTTGAAGCCTCCTCCCATGGGGAAAAACGCCTTTCCTTGTTTAAAGGCCTGATCCAGGTTCTTCTTCAACTCCTCCATCGGATCTGCCGGTTCTTTGTCTTGGCTCATTGTGTTGGCAAATTGCATGGCTTTGAGGTTGACGCAACCTAAACTGAGAAAGTAAGTTAGGGTGAATCATCACTGGTAACTTCTACACACGCTCCCCATGTCCAATAATCTTACAAAACGTGATATTGTCTTAAAGATTTTCGAGAAGACGAAAGACATTCCTCAGAGCAAGATTCAAGAGACGGTGCAGATGACCTTGGATATCGTGTTGGATGCTTTGGCAGAGGGGCGAAATGTTGAATTGCGTAATTTCGGTGTTTTCGAAGTTCAGAAGCGAAAGGCTCGCGTTGGCAGGAACCCGAACCGACCAGAGACAGACGTTGTCATTCCCACTCGGGCTGTGGTGAAATTCAAGGCGGGAAAAGTTCTCAAAGCGAGAATCAAGGACATCGATTTAGAATCACTTTAGGCTGCGGCCCGTTTGAGCGCTTGGGCTCGATTCTTGACACGCGTGGCAGGCGCCCTAGGGCCTGTTAGCTAGAAACGATGTCGAATTTCAAATCACTACCTGGATTCCGTGAATTTTATCCTGAGGATTTTGCGGAGCGCCGCTTCCTCTTCCAGGTTTGGCGTCAAGTTGCCCGACGGTTTGGCTTTCAGGAATACGATGGACCGGTCCTGGAATCGCTCGAATTATTCAAGGCGAAGTCGGGCGACGAAATTGAATCCCAGCTTTTTTGTTTTGAAGACAAGGGAGGCCGGGAGATTTCGCTTCGACCCGAATTGACTCCGACACTCGCGCGAATGGTTGCGGCTCGGGCGAACGCTTTAAAGCGCCCGATCAAGTGGTTTAGTATCGGCGACAATTTTCGTTACGAGCGGATGCAGAAGGGTCGATTGAGATGTTTTACTCAGCTCAATGCCGATATTCTCGGCGAGGCGGGTCCCGCTGCAGAAATCGAGCTGCTGGCGCTGCTCGTTCAGATCTTGCAGGGATTCGGTCTTGGTGAAGACGACTTTTTCATCCGCCTCAGCGACCGCAATCTCTGGATGTTGTATTTGGAAGCCCAGGGATTTGCTGAGCAGTCCGCGAAGATTCTCGAAATCGTCGACAAGTGGGAACGTATTCCTGAGGAGACAGCGAAGGAGAAACTGGAGTCGATCGTGGGGGATTCGGCCGTTCGGGTTTGGGAGTCGCTTCGGGCCTTTCTTGAAGTGAGGACGATCGCGGAACTCTCAAGGGCGTTTCAGTCGGTATCCGTCAATTCTGAGCGAGGCGAGGCCCTTGAGGCCCGTATTCGTGACTGGACTGAATTGCTTGAGGGACTCGATGCGATGGGAATCGGTGGCTTCATAGAGATGGACCTGAGCATTGTGCGGGGCTTGGCATACTACACCGGCTTCGTTTTTGAGGCCTTTGATCGGGCCAAGGAAAACCGAGCCCTCGCAGGTGGGGGACGTTACAATCGCCTCATTCAAAAAATGGGCGGTCCGGAAATGCCTGCAGTGGGATTTGGTTTGGGGGATGTCGTGCTCGCTGACATTTTGCGGGAAAGAGGGCTCATGCCCAAGTTCGTTGACACGCTTGATGCTTATCTCGTGATCGGAGGAGAGGAAGAGCGGGTTGCTGCCCTATCTGATGCGAATGCCCTAAGGCAGTCCGGATTTTCTGTGGACTATTCATTCAAGAATCAGGCTTTTGGAAAACAGGTTAAAGCGGCCTCTGCTTCTGGGGCCCGTTTTGCTCTCATATATGGATCGGACGAACTCGAGAAAGGCGTCGTGAAGATCCGGAATCTCTCGGACCGTAGTGAAGAGGAAGTTCCGAGAGCCCAATTACCTCTTTTACTGAGGGATCGTTTAGGCTAGTTTTTGAAATGCGTACGGATTCGCGTAGGACCCATAATCCGTTTAACGCTATCATGGTTCTCGTGATAGCGGGCGTAGTGTTTTTTGCGATTTATGCCCGCCAGACCGCCCACGAATTCCTCTTTCGACCACCAGTTGTGTCCTACGAAAGGGACTCAAGTTTTGAGTACGTGGTCGCGGAGGACGGAGTTGAGTTGAATGTATTCTGGGAGGCGGCAGGTAGGGATGCCTGGACCGTTCTCTACCTTTGCGGAAGCGAGGAAGATTTGTCGATGGCGATGCCGAAACTCCGGAACTACCAGTTGAAAGGATACAACGTGGCCAGTTTTGAATATCGTGGCTATGGTTTTACGGATGGCACTCCGAATGAATCCAACCTGTACGAGGACGCGGGTCTAGTGTACGACTATTTGCTCAGGGAAAAGGGAGTCAACGAGTCGAGACTGGTCCTGCATGGTCGATCGGTTGGAGGGGGAGTAGCGACTGAGCTCGCAACGATTCGCGATCCAGCCCGACTCATTCTGGAGTCCACATTCACTAGCGTTTATGAGAATCTTCTGTCTCTCAAATGGATTCCTGGAGATATGTTTGAAAACGAGAATAAGGCGTCGAAAGTAGATTGCCCGGTTTTGCTGATTCATGGTGAAGCTGACAGCATCGTTGACGTAGCCAACAGCATCGCGCTTCAGGGGTCTTTTGGAGGCTCGAAAGTCTCCTTTCTTTCGGTCCCGGAAGCGGGTCATCGCAATGTGGAACGAGTCGGAGGTCTCGCCTATTGGACGGCGATCGAGCAATTCGTGCGTGCGCCCAAATCCGGGCAATAATCGAGCTTTTCTGCTGTCTGATTGATGACAGTATTATCTATTGCTTTTTAGTGGGCATCACCTTTTATGGGGCCTCTTTTTTTCCAATGAAGATCCTAGTAGCCGATAAAATCTCTCCCATAGGAGTTGATTATCTCAAGAGCCAAGAAGGCTTCGAGGTAATTGAGATCTTTGACCTGCCCAAAGACGAGCGGGCCGTAAAGCTGATGGAGCATGCTCCTGAGGTCTCGGGCATTATTGTTCGCAGCGACTCAAAGATTACGAAGGAAGTATTGGCGAACGCGCCAAAGTTGAAGGCGGTAGGCCGGGCTGGGGTCGGAGTTGACAATATCGATATTCCTGCGGCTACAGACCATGGGGTGGTGGTGATGAACACCCCCGCTGGAAACACAATCGCGACGGCTGAGCTGACCTTTACGCACATGCTTTGCGGCGCTAGGCCCGTTCCTCAGGCAGCCGCGTCCATGAGAGAGGGTCGTTGGGACCGTAAGATTCTAGGTGGCAGCGAATTGCTGAGCAAAACACTGGGTGTTTGCGGAATGGGGCGCATTGGGAGTGAAGTCGCCAAGCGGGCGAAAGCCTTTGGGATGGATATCATCGCCTATGATCCCTTTCTCACGGAGGCCCGCGCGGATTCGATGGGCGTTGAGCCGGTCGAATTGGGCGAGCTTTTCAGGCGTTCAGACTACATCACGGTTCACATGCCTTTGACGGACCAGACTAAGTACATGATCGACGAAGCCGCCTTCGAAAAGATGAAGGATGGCGTTCGTGTGTTCAATTGCGCTCGAGGAGGCATTATCAAAGAATCCGCTTTGGTGGCTGCGCTGAACAGCGGTAAGGTGGCTGCCGCAGGTTTGGACGTCTATGAATCCGAGCCCCCTTCCGATGATCATCCCCTCCGGTCTCATCCAAACGTAAACCTCACTCCCCATTTGGGAGCGTCGACTCAGGAAGCTCAGGAGAGTGTGGGCATTGAAATAGCGGAGGCGGTTGCCGATGCCGTTCGCGGGGGAGAAATCCGCAACGCGATCAACATGCCTTCCCTGGATGCGTCCACGATTGAGAAGGTGGGTCCCTACCTCGACCTTTGTTCTAAGATTGGAACGTTCGTCCAGCAACTCGCTTTGGACAAGATCGAGAGTCTAACCATTACCTACTATGGGAAAGTGGTGGATCTCGATTCAAACTCTTTGACGCGAGGCGTGTTGAAGGGATTTCTTCAGAATATCTCAGGAAGCAATGTCAATTTCGTGAATGCTATGGTGCTCGTGGAGCGCTTGGGTGTAGGCATTGAAGTCGTTCGCTCGAGCGCGGAGACGGATTTTACCGAACTTATCAAAGTGGAAGCGAAGTGCCATAACGGCGAAGTAGTTTCAGTTGAAGGCACATTGATGGGCAAGGGGAACTCGCCACGGGTTGTGGCGATTAATGGCCGCGATGTAGAAGTTGAGCCCTGTGGCTATCTTCTTGTGATTGCTAATAGCGATGAAACGGGAATCGTGGGTCAGCTCGGAACGATCATCGGCGATGCCGGGGTGAATATTGCTTCGATGTCCTTAAGCCGCAATGAGATTGGCGGAATTGCTTTGAATATCGCGGGTCTGGATAGCGAGTTGGATGACGTGACTATGGAGAAGATCCACGCCATTAAGGCGATCAAGCAGGCAAAGCTCGTCTATCTGGAATGTTGAGGTTTCTTCCATGTTGCTGGATCCTATAGCGGCTTCGTTTTCAGCCGGAATTGGCTATTTAGTCGGTTCGCTTTCGTTTGGCTACTGGATCGCCAAAGCCAATGGGGTGGATATCTTTTCCGTCGGAAGCAAGAGCCCAGGAGCGACCAATGTTAAGCGTTCAGTTGGCAATGTGGCAGGAAACACAGTTTTCGTGCTGGACTTCTTCAAGGGTATACTGGCCACTGGCTGGCCTTTGTTCGCGTATTCTAAACTGGAATACTCAGAAAGCTACGGCTTGATTGGCCTTTTTGCTGCGGTGATCGGGCATTCTTTTTCTGTATTTACCCGTTTCCGTGGAGGAAAAGGAGTTGCCGCTATGCTGGGAGGTGTCGTTGCTTTAATGCCCTATGCTGCGTTGATTGGAATAGTTGTTTGGCTAGTAGTATTCTATTCAACTCGTTACGTATCCGTAGCATCTATACTGATGTCTATTTCGTTGCCTGTTTCGAACCGTTTGCTCGATTCGAGTGTATCGTTGTTTTGGATGTCAATGGCACTGGCTCTGGTCGTCATTGTTCGGCACAAATCGAACATTTCCAGATTACTAAAGGGAGAGGAAAACCGATTTGAAAAGAAATCGGCTAGAGCAGAGGGAAACCAATGAGCAATCGTACTATAAATATCGGACTCTGCGGTTTTGGAGTAGTGGGTCAAGGTGTCTATGACCACTTGAATAGCAAGCGGCAAGCGCTTCGAGAACTACTCGGTGCGGATATGTCTGTAACCCGCATCGCAGTCCGGGACCTATCCAAAAAAAGGGATGTAGAAGTGGACGAGAGTTCCTTGTCGAACGACCCAATCGCTATAGCTACGGATCCTGGCATCGATATCGTCTGCGAACTGATGGGTGGAACTGAGATTGCTCGTCAGGTCACGATTGCGGCTCTCAGAGCAGGTAAGATTGTGGTGACAGCCAATAAGGCGCTTCTCTGTGATCACGGGAGGGAATTGTTGTCGATTGCGCAGGAGTTTGGAGGACACTTGCTTTTCGAAGCCAGCGTTGCGGGGGGTATTCCAGTAATTAAAGCCATTCGAGAGGGACTGGTTATCAACGATTTCTCAAGCATTTACGGGATTCTGAACGGAACGTGTAACTACATTCTAACAAGGATGGCCAATGAAGGCCTAAGCTATCAGGAGATCCTGGTTGAAGCGAAAAAGCTGGGCTATGCAGAAGCGGATGAATCGCTTGACGTGGACGGAATTGATGCGGCTCACAAAGCGGTTGTGCTCGCGTACCTTGCCCATGGCAAGTGGGTCGATTTCAAGAATGTTCGGCTGATGGGAATTAAGGATGTCTCGCAAGAGGATATCCGTTTTGCGAAAGACAATGGATACGCTGTGAAGCTGATCGCTGTCGTTAACAAGGAAAGAGAAGGCAAGGCATTGCATGTATCTGTTCTTCCAACACTTGTTGAGAAAACGAGCTCCCTTGGCAGTGTTGACGGCGTTTATAACGCGGTTTCAGTCCACGGAGATGTGGTTGGCGAAACGGTTTACATTGGCCCGGGAGCGGGTCGTCACGCTACGGCGAGCGCGGTTATTTCGGATGTGGTTGATGCGGCGAAACTGCTGATATTCGGAGGGCCGGAAGGCCGTTTTCCATTCTTGGATTCAGCTCCCAAGAACGGTGGAGGAATCGAAGTCGCGAGGCCGAGTGAAATTCACTCCCGCTACTACATACGACTGGTGGTAATGGACCAACCGGGCGTCATGGCTGAGATCGCTTCGATTCTGGCTTCGCACAAGGTCAGCCTTGCCAGTGTGACTCAAAAGGAAGTGCCTGAAAAGGCGGAGCGCGCGTCATTGATAATAACGACGCACTTGACAACAGAAGAAGCAATCCAGCGAGCGGTGGCAGATCTCGGGGGGTTGGCGACACTCGAGGAAGAGCCGTTTTGCATGCCGATTGGCACGATTTCGTGACGTCGAAAGATTTATTAAGATGGCGCGTATCGTAAAAAAGTTTGGCGGGACCTCCGTAGGAGACGTAGATCGTATCCAGAATGTGGCGCGCCTAATCAAGGAAGACCACGATAAGGGCAATCAGATTGTTGTGGTTGTATCCGCCCGTTCAGGGGTCACCAACGATTTGATCAATCGGGCGAAGGCGATCAATCCGAATCCAGCTGATCGGGAGATGGACATGCTTCTTGTTGCGGGCGAGCAGGAGACAATCGCACTGACCGCCATGGCATTGCACGCATTAGGCGTGGATGCGGTTTCCCTGACCGGGGCAATGGCAGGCATTAAAACAGACCCTTACCATACGAGAGCAAGAATTGTCAGCATGGACTGCAGGACCCTGATCGAGCATCTGGATTCCAATCGAGTTGTCATTGTTGCAGGGTTCCAAGGTGCCGGTGAGCAGGGTCAAATTACGACCCTAGGCCGTGGAGGATCCGACCTTTCGGCAATTGCTTTGGCAAAAGGGGTGGACGCGGATCTATGTCAGATTTACACTGATGTGGACGGTGTTTATACTGCAGATCCACGTATTGTCTCCAAGGCAAGGAAGCTCCCGGAGATCAGTTATGAAGAGATGCTTGAGCTTGCCAGCTTAGGCACCAAAGTCATGCAGGCCCGCTCAGTTGAGTTCTCGAACAAATTCAATGTTCCCTTTGAAGTTAGATCCAGTTTTAACAATAAACCAGGCACGATCGTGAAAGAGGAAGTCAGTTCTATGGAAGACGTCGTGGTGCGCGGAGTCGCCCTCGACAAGAATCAAGCAAAAGTGATGATTGCGAATATTCCTGACAAGCCGGGAACAGCCGCTCGGGTGTTTAGGTCGCTCTCTGAGGCAAACGTCGTGGTTGATATGATCGTGCAGAATATTGGGCGAAATGGAGTGGCAAACCTCACGTTTACCGTTCCGCGGGATGACACCCATCGTGCCACCCAAGCCGTGGAGGAAGTACTGCAGCAACTAGGCGGAGGGGAGGTTACTCTTGTCGGAGATATCGCCAAGCTTTCTGTCGTGGGGGTAGGAATGCGCACGCACTCAGGCGTGGCGAGCCAGTTGTTTTCAGCTTTAAGCGATGCGGAAGTTAACATTCAGCTTATTAGCACCTCTGAAATAAAGATTTCGGTAGTGATCAATGAAGACGAGTCGGACCATGCCACTCGCGTTGTTCACTCGGCCTTTGGCTTGGATGTTGAATAATTCCCAGCATGTATGAATTTCGTTAGTACAAGGGGATTGTTCGAACCTCACAGCTTTTCAGAAGCGGTGAAGATAGGACTTGCGCCAGATGGCGGTCTTTTCGTTCCAGAGAAACTGCCTGACCTGAGCTCTAAACTGTCTGGCTGGGAAGGGAAGTCGTATCCCGATTTGTGTGCATCGTTCTTTCGCGAGTTTGCGACTGATATTGATGAGGAGGAATTAGTGGCGATGGTTGGAGAAGCGTATTCCAATTTTGATCACCCGGAGCATGCCCCTTTGGTTTCGCTGAGCGAATCCATCACCGTTCTTGAGCTCTTTCATGGACCTACATTGGCATTCAAGGATTTCGCCCTTCAATTGTTGGGAAAGCTGTATGAGCGGCAAGTTTCCCAATCGGGAATATCAATCAATGTTTTGGGCGCGACTTCTGGGGATACGGGCGCGGCAGCGATTAGCGGACTCGTAGGCAAGAAGGGAGTCAATATATTCATTTTGTATCCAGATGGTCGTGTCTCACCTTTGCAGGAGCGGCAAATGACATGCACGGGAGAAACCAATGTATACCCGTTGGCGATTACGGGAAGTTTCGATGAAGCGCAGGCGGCGCTGAAAGAGGTTTTTGGTGACCGGGATTTCAGTCGGACAGTGAATTTGTCTGCCGTAAACTCCATCAACCTTGCCCGAATCCTCGCGCAATGTGTGTACTATTTGTACGCTTGGCTTAAGTTGCCCGCTGACAAAAGAGAAAAGACTACTTTCGTTGTGCCGACGGGTAACTTTGGCAATGTCTTAGCGGGATGGATGGCGAGCCAGATGGGCATGAAGGTCGCGGGTTTTCGAGTGGCTACGAACAGAAACGATATTTTGCACCGCTTTTTCTCTTCCGGTGACTACTCTGTAGATGATGCCTCAGCGAGTCTGGCTCCATCTATGGACATTCAGGTTGCATCGAATTTTGAGCGGTATCTCTACTTTGGTCTTGGTGAAGATGCGGATAAGACCCGTGAAACCATGTCCGAATTCAAGCAAAAAGGGAAGTTCGAATCAAGTGACGAATCTCTTATGGAATCGATGTCGAGTTCGCGAATGGACGATTCTGAGATTAGAGAGACAATTCGCAATGTATACGAGAAATATGGATACATAGCAGATCCGCACACGGCCTGCGCGTTCAAAGACTTAGATGAATTTGAGCATTGCGTCATACTGTCAACGGCTCATCCTGCAAAATTTCCTGAAACCATTGAAGAAACGCTTGGCATCTCGGTTACGCACCCAAGCCTCGACAGGTTGAAGGAACGCCAGATCGTTAAACATCCTATTTCTGCGAATGCGGATGCCATAAAGGAATTTATCGCGTCCAAGCAAAAACCAGTTCAATCGTAAAAGCATTATGAGCAAGGCAAAGGTATTTATATATGATACAACTCTGAGAGACGGAACTCAGGGAGAGGGAGTATCTTTTTCGGTTACGGACAAATTGCGCATCGCGAAAAAGTTCGATCAGTTTGGTATCGATTATATCGAAGGCGGATGGCCTGGGTCGAATCCGAGAGATATGGCCTTTTTCGAGGAGGCGAAAAAGCTTGAATTAAAGCATGCCAAGATCGCTGCTTTTGGTTCAACAAGAAGAGGAAATCTCGCAGCGAAGGACGATCCGCAACTGCAGACCTTGCTGGATGCGGAAACTCCGGTTGTCACTATATTCGGAAAAACCTGGCTCTTGCATGTCACTGAAGTCTTGCGAGTCGAGCCTGAGGAGAATCTTAGAATGATCGAGGATTCGGTCCGATTCCTTAAGGAGAATGGAAGGGAGGTCATCTATGACGCCGAGCATTTCTATGATGGCTACACGGATAGTCCCGAGTACGCATTAAAGACACTCGAAGCAGCCGTGAGAGGCGGCGCGGATTGCCTCGCTCTGTGTGACACGAACGGGGGAATGATGGTTGGGGCTCTTGCGAGCGCTACCCAAGCGGTCGTTGAAAAATTTCCCGACACTCAGGTTGGGGTCCACTGCCACAACGATGCGGGCGTAGGCGTAGCGGTATCTCTTGCGGGAATTGAAGCCGGTGCGACTCATGTTCAAGGGACTTTCAATGGATATGGTGAAAGAGTTGGTAACGCGAATTTAACTACGATAATTCCCAATCTTGGATTGAAGCTTGGGTTTGAAATGAATTGCAGCGGCAATCTCGAGAACTTGTGTGACATGTCGCTGTTCTTGTCGGACTTGGCTAATCAATCTCATGATAAAAAGGCCCCTTATGTGGGTCTGTCAGCGTTTACCCACAAAGGAGGCGCGCATGCAGATGCGACAAAGAAAGTAGGCCATAGTTATGAGCATATAAAGCCGGAGAAGGTTGGCAATAAGCAGCGTGTGCTCATTTCAGATATGGCGGGAAGAAGCAGTCTGTTGATGAAGGCCCAGGAACTTGGGGTAAACATCGATAGAGATTCCCCGGAAACCAAAGCCATTATTGAGAAGCTTAAGGAGTTGGAGTATAATGGATATGAATACGAGTCGGCGGATGCATCTCTCCGTTTGCTGCTAGATAAATTAATCGGGCAGCATAAGCCTCACTTTGAATTCGAGGGCTACCGCGTAATCGTTGAGAAGCGATCGCCGGACGAGCCAACTACTTCGGAAGCTACCATAAAGGTGAATGTTGATGGTGAACCCCACTACACCGTCGCGGAATCCAGCGGTCCTGTTGGGGCGCTCGACAGCGCTTTGCGATTGGCTCTTTCCAAAACGTATCCAAATCTTGAGGATCTGGAATTGAAAGACTACAAGGTTCGTATATTGGCGTCTCAGGCGGGAGCAAATTCGAAAACACGCGTCTTGATTGAATCTGCGGACGGAGAGGAAATCTGGGGAACGGTAGGCGCCAGTGACAACATTATCGAAGCCAGCTGGCAGGCAATCCGGGACTCGGTTGAATATAAACTGATGCTCGATGGGAACAAATGATTATTGGGATCATTTGGTATTATTCTAAAGGAGAGGAGCAATCAGTCTGCTGAGATCTTCGGCGATTGATTTGAGCAGCGGCTGATCGTTTTCATCAGTTTCGGTGAATGGCTCTGTGTTTTGGCAGAGTTCGTCTACCCAGCTGGTAATCTCACCGATTTCCTTTTGGGAGTAGAAGAACGCGCCGAGTTCGTAGTTCACGAACAGGCTTCGCAAATCAATATTGGCTGAACCGGTCATAGCGATATTCTCGTCTACGAGGACGACTTTACCATGCATCATGCCATCATTGAAGAGCAGTATCTCTACCCCGGCTTCTGAGAGCTCACGTAAAAAGTCATTTCGAGCGAGGTCGGTTATCGGGTGATTGGAGCGCTTCGGTATCAGGAGGCGGACGGACTTGCCAGAGCGAGCCTTTACCATCAGGGATCTTTGCAGGACTTCGTCTGGAATGAAGTAGGGCGTGACAATGGTGACGCTCTTTTCAGCCTCCTGAATAATTGAAAGGATTTTTTCGTACAGAGGGTCCCCTCGTGTATCGGGGCCACTGACCATGATTTCAATGGTGCTTGACTCATTTCCATGGCATTCGGGAACACTCTTAATCGGTCTTTGCACTTCGCCTTTCTTCCGGCAAGCGAATGCCCAGTCTGCTTCAAATATTGCCGAAAGCTGCATGACCGCAGGGCCTTCAATTAGGAGACTTAAGTCTCTCCAGCGTTTCGGTGAATGGATGGGCCCCATATATTCTTTTCCGATATTGCGGCCTCCGATGATCGCCCGTTTTCGATCGAAAATGGCCAGTTTTCTGTGGTTCCTGAGGTTGGCTCTTCCAAGCGATAGAAAGGGCAAGACGGGCATAAAGCGTTCAATTCTCCCTCCCGCTTTCGCCAGCTCCAATATATAGAGAGTTTTCATGCCAAATGAACCCACGGCATCGAGGAGTAGTCTCACTTCGACTCCTGCTTGGGCTCTACGTGAGAGCTCCTTGACCACATTACGCCCAATAGCGTCGTGGCTAAGAATGAACGTTGTGATCTCTATTGATTCTTGAGCGGCTCTGATTTCTCTTATGAGTGATTTGAAAGCGTGTACGCCAGTGGGTTGGGTTTCTGTTCGATTGCCTTTCGAAATCACGCCGAAGGCTGATGAACTAATCGTACCCGTTTCGTTTGGCAGAGCGATATTTAAGGCGCTCTTCTTGCGGGTGAGTCGGGAAATTTTTCGACCGCCAAATATCAGGTATAGAGGAACGCCGAGGGGAGGAATGAACCAGATGACTAGAAGCCAAGCGACGGTAGCGCTCGGGCGCCTTTTCTCCCGCATGAGCCGGGCAATCACAATGAATGCCAAACCAAAGCCGAGGTAGGTGCCCAAGTAGGGCCAAATGGCTACGACGTATGAGGTCAAATCCATTAATTTTGAAAAATCACGTGTACCTGAGCTAAATGAGAGCTCCTTCGTGCTTGAGCAGCCATTCCTTTCGCCAAAGTTCGCCAGCGTAACCGACTAAGGAACCGCTCTTTCCCACAACTCGATGGCAAGGGACGAGAATGGGCAGAGGATTACGGTTGTTTGCGAGACCAACCGCTCTCGATGCTTTGGGGTTCCCGATCCGTTCCGCGATTGCGCCGTAATGGATAGTTGACCCGGCTGAGAGTTTTTGGAGCTCACTCCAGACGCTTTCTTGGAAGGGAGTTCCTGTAGCGGCGGTTGGGGTCTTGAAGGTGCTCAATTTTCCTGCAAAATAAAGATCGAGCTCCCGAATAGCGCTCTTGAGGTGGGGATTGGAGGATTGGTTGGGCGAGTGGTTGGCCGAACCGGGCTCATCCATAAACTCTATCGAGTAGATTCCCGTTTGATTCGCCCTGATTCTGAGTTCGCCGATAGGAGATTGGTAAAAAACTGAGTCCATGATGCCGAAATCATGGCTTCTCGGAAACAAACTTCAACCGTGTAATTTTAGGCCTCCGGGAAGGGTGGCTTTACGAACCGGGGAATCAGAGGGGCTTGTAGTACCGGTATCCGGATGGGGTCTCAAATACGATGCTCTCGCCATTTGAACCGATGAAGCGAAGGCCCCGCTCGTTGTCGACGATGTCGTTTAGCTTGAAGACACGTCCATTCATCAAGAGGCGGGAATTAGCTCCCGCTGAGCGGTATCCGAGCACCTGAAATTCATCGATGAGGTTCTGAATCTTGAAGTCGTATTCGGGTTTGGAGACTTCCGCTTCCGCCAGAGCGGGTTCCTCTTCTGGCGACTCTAGAGTTTCCGTGCCGTCTGTTTCACCCAATTCGGTCTCCGGTGCAGGTTCCGCAGGCGATTCTACGTCTGCAACGTCAATGCTGGTAACGATTTCCGTTAGGGGATCCTTTCCTTCCGCCTGAATCTCGCTCTTCGTGCTGGTAACATTTGTTTCGGGAGTTTCGGGCGGTTCTGCCGCAAATGAGGTCCCGGCATCCGCCTGTGAAACCGTCGGAGTTGAATTCAATTGGTTCAGGTAGGATTTTCCGAAGTAGACAACGCCGATGCCTAAAATGAGAAGAAATGCCCCAACGCCGGTAAATCCAAAGAGGATTGAAAGACTGCGGTTGTTTTGGCGAACAGAAGGAGACAGCCCATTTCCGAGATTTCCAGAATCGTAAGTTGGAATGTCGGAAATCGATTCGTTAAGATTTAGACTTCGTCTTTGTTGCTCCTTTTTAAGGGCCTGGTTGATTAGGCTCATAGTCGGTAATTGGGTTCGTTGCTTGGCACGGGCGAACCCGTGGTACTAACAACGGCTATTTCAACCCCAGATTTAGGGTCACTTTAGCAAGAATCCTTCCTTATTAGAGGGATCCTGTCCTCGAGCCGGCTGGGAGTATCAGCCAAAATCCAAGGAGCTGATCTCCTTGAGAGCGGTACGCACGTCCTTCACCTTCACGACTTCTGAAGATCTGATGTAGGCTGAAAGGAGGGCCTTGTCGCAAATATTGTTGATGATCCGAGGCACTCCTCGTGATTTCCAATGGATCCAACGTACTGCCCAACTGGTGAAAAACGGAATTCCTTGGCCACCGGCCATCGCGATACGGTGATGTATGTATTGCTCTACCTGATAACGATTTAGGGGGACTAGCTCCGTGTGGACGAGAATTCGCTGGCGGAGTTGGCGCAGTCTGTTTTCACCCAGGATCCGCTTACACTCGGGCTGTCCCATGAGGATGATCTGAAGCAGCTTCTGCTTGTCGGTCTCCAGATTCGAGAGTAGACGGAGCTGTTCAAGGAGGTCGAAGGTGAGGTTCTGGGCTTCGTCAATGATTAGGAGGATGTCTTTTCCCCGCTGAATTCGGTCCAAGAGGACGTCATTGACCTGTTTCACGAGGCCGCTACGGCTTCGGCTGGAGCCTTCTTCTCCGAGTTCAGAAAGAATGGTTTTAAGAAGCTGGGTCTCTGTGATGCGAGGATTGAGGATCAAGGCGCTCTCGTACTTCTCCTCGTCAATCTCGTTAATGAAATGACGACAAAGCGTGGTCTTTCCGCATCCTACTTCTCCGGTCAATACTATGAATCCCTTTTTCTCTGCTATGCCGTACTTCAGGTGCTGGAGGGCCTCCTGGTGAGTCGGGCTCAAATAGAGAAAGTTAGGATCGGGAGTAATGTTGAACGGCATCTCTTTGAGGCCGTAGAAACTCTGATAAATTTGAGTAAATTTCTTCTTAAATTAAGGGAAGGCTGCAATTATATTTTTGCAAAGGAGAAGGGTTTATTCGTACTTAGCGTTTGTCCATCATGAGTACCACCCGAATCTTAAATTTCTTTTTCCTCATAGTTCTTCTTTTGGCGAGCGGATTCGCGCTTTCCCACCTGAATGGACGCTACGATAAGCTGGTGGCTGCTCGCGAATCAGAGCAATTGGCAAAAAGCCAGCTTGCGGAGCTCGAAGCCAAAATCGGGTCTAAGAAAAGCTCTCTCGAACGGTTGAACCATGATCCTGAATACGTGGAAAAGGTCATTCGTCAGAAATTGAACTACGCCAAGGCAGAAGAAACGGTCTTCAAATTCGAGTTTGACGACCGTTAGAAGGGCCGTGGGTTGGAAAAACCCGTTTCGATTTGAATACCATGGATACGAAGGAACGTTTCCAACAGAAGGGTCAGGGGCATGTTTTTCAGTATTGGGAATCGCTTGACCAAGAGGAAAAGAAAATCCTGCAAGAACAGGCGGATGAAATCGACCTTGATGAGCTAGGGGTTTTAGTGTCGCAACTGGTTTTCTCAAAAGAAGGGAGCTCTTTAATAGACTTCAGCAAGTTTGATCCCGCTCCCTATGAGCCCCTCCCGGCTGACATTCATGGAGACGAGAAGTGGCAGGAAGCAAAAGTCGCGGGAGAAGCGGCTTTGCGTTCCGGACGAGTGGCGGCATTCACCGTAGCGGGCGGTCAAGGTACGCGTTTGGGTTATGACGGGCCAAAGGGGACTTATCCCATCTCGCCCATCAAGAATAAGACCTTGTTCCAGTTGTTCGCAGAAAAAATAAAGGCAGCTAGGTGTCGGTATGATTGTGAAATTCCCTGGTATCTCATGACTAGCCATGTGAATCACGAGGCAACCATCTCCTTCTTTCAGGAGAACAATCACTTTGGGCTTGGGGAAGGCAGTGTGCGTTTCTTTAGGCAAGGACGTATGCCGGCGGTCGATTTCGAAGGAAAAATCTTGATGGAATCCAAAGGGAGCATCGCCATGAGCCCCGATGGCCATGGCGGCGCCTTACGAGCATTGGAAAGAAATGGGATCCTCGATGAGATGGAGGCCAAGGGGATCGACTTGATGAGCTATTTCCAAGTGGATAACCCCCATGTTCAAGTAATTGATCCTTATTTTCTTGGATTCCACGTCCTCTCGGGCTCTTCGATGTCGAGCAAAATGCTTCCGAAGGCCTATGAGAAAGAAAAGCTGGGACACTTTTGCGTTTTGGGCAATCGACTTGAAATCGTTGAATATAGCGACATGCCCGACGAGCTGACCGCCCAAAGGGATGAAAAGGGGCAATTGAGATTTATCGCGGGCAGTGTGGCGATCCACATCGTTTCGGTTGACTTCATTCGGAAGTTGACCAGCAAAAATAGCTCCATCGCCCTGCCGTTTCACAAGGCTCTGAAGAAGATAGCCTGTTCAGATTCAAACGGAGAAAAAATTGTCCCGAGCGAGCCGAATGGGGTCAAATTTGAGCTCTTCGTTTTTGATGCGTTGCCCTTCGCGGGAAAGCCAATGATCATTGAAACGACTCGATTGGGCGATTTCAGTCCCGTCAAGAATGCCGAAGGAGTGGATTCGGCGGTTACCTGCCGTGCCGACCAGCAACGTCTTTTTGCCCAGTGGCTAGACGAAGTAGGAGTTTCAGTTGAAAAAGATAGTGAGGGAGTTCCCTTGCGAAAGATCGAAGTGTCGCCATTATTTGGATATAATTTAGAGACGTTTCGAGAGTCTTGGAAAAATCGTGGCCTCAAGGTCGATTTTTCTCAGGATGCCTACATCGAGTAGTTTTCCAGAGAAAAGGCGGCTCCGGTGGGAACAAAGGTTACTCTCAATTGAACTTGAATTTCCGCTTGTTCGGAAAGCAAAGAAGGTTGCCTCTGAGAGTAAAAACCTGTTTCACCTCTATTGATGAAGATGCAGAAATCAAAGCGCCCTTTGTATATCCCTTATGCAGGGCCTATCTTGCTCGAAACGCCCCTGCTCAACAAAGGGAGTGGTTTTACGGAGAAGGAGCGGCGCGAGTTCAATTTGGAAGGGCTGCTTCCTTACCGCATCGAGACCATCGATGAGCAGCGCGAACGGGCTTATGAGCAGCTTTGCGCTTTCACTAGCCGGATGGACAAGCATATCTACTTGCGCTCGATTCAGGATACGAACGAGACTCTCTATTTCAGCTTGCTGGTTCACAATCTAGAGGAGCTGATGCCGATCATTTATACCCCAACCGTTGGAGAGGCGTGGCAGAAGTTTTCTCAGATCTACCGTCGCAAACGGGGCCTGTTTATCTCTTACGATGACCGTGGCAAGATCGACCGAATCCTGCGAAACGCGACTAAGCAGAATATCAAAGTAATTGTGGTCACGGATGGGGAACGAGTCCTGGGACTAGGTGATCAGGGCATCGGAGGTATGGGTATTCCGATTGGGAAGCTTGCTCTGTATTCAGCTTGTGGGGGCATTAGTCCTGCTCACACTCTTCCCATAACGCTTGATGTGGGATGTAATAACGAGGAACTTGTCAATGATCCGATGTACATGGGGAAGCGGACCGGCCGCATCTCGGGCGAGGCCTATTTCGATTTTGTAGAAAAGTTCATTGAGAGCGTTGTGAACCTTTGGCCAAACGCGCTGCTGCAATTCGAAGATTTTGCTCAGCCAACCGCCATGCCGCTTTTGCGGCGCTATCGGGATCGTCTTTGCTGTTTTAACGATGACATACAAGGCACCGCTGCCGTTACCGCAGGGACCTTGATTGCTGCGTGCGAGCAAAAGAATGAGCGGCTTGTCGATCAGAAGATTTGCTTCGCTGGAGCGGGTTCGGCAGGTTGTGGCATCGCTTCCCATCTGATAGCTCATATGCGCAAGGAAGGATTGAGCGAAGCCGAGGCAAAGCAACGGATCTATATGGTAGACCGTAATGGTTTGCTGACTACGGAAGCGGAAGACTTGCGCGACTTCCAGTACGAGCTCGCTCGCGACCACAGCGAAGTGAGCGGGTGGCTGGACGAGAGCGGTCAGGTTTCGTTGCTGGGTGTAATGAAGCGCGTGAATCCAACAGTGCTGGTAGGGGTTTCCGGCCAATTCAATCTCTTTACTGAGTCAGTAATCCGGGAAATGTCCGCTCACGTCGAAAGGCCGATTGTCTTTCCACTTTCGAACCCGACGAGCCTTGCGGAAGCAACTCCGAAAGACGTGATCGAATGGTCAGAGGGTAGCGCTATTGTCGCAACGGGAAGCCCTTTTGACTCTGTTGAATACAAAGGGAAGACCCATTCAATCGCTCAATGTAACAATAGCTACATTTTTCCGGGAGTGGGTCTGGGTGTGATTTCGAGTAGGGCCAAACGGGTGACTGAAAACATGCTGATCGCTGCGAGCGAGGCGTTGGCGGATAGTTCGCCCGGAGCTGACGAACCGAATCAAGGTTTGCTGCCGCCACTGGATGAAATCCGGGCTTTGAGCAAAGTCATTGCCAGGAGAGTAGGGTGGCAAGCGATGCGGGACGGAGTTGCTCGTGAAAGGACAGAACTGGCCCTGGATCGAGCGATCGAAGACAATTTTTGGGAACCGCAATATCGCGACTATTTACGTACTTCGATGTGAACCGCGTGAAAGTCCGCCTGTCAAATGGGGTTCGGACTAATTTTGAAGGTCAACTGTAGACTGAGACCCAGATCGTGTTTCAATGAAATTCTTGATGTAAGTTGATGTCCAATAGAGCCGGTTATATCGGTACAAGCTTTGGTAGAACATACGAAATGAAAAACGTACATTTTAGTTTCTCAAAATCACTTTCCCGTCGCTCGTTCCTCAAAGGGGCGGGAGCCGCGATGGCGCTCCCTTGGCTCGAAGCGATGACCCCAGCGTTTGCGGCTTCATCAGCCTACGAAGCCCCAAGGCGTTTTGTGGCCGTTACGCTTGCGTTAGGACTTCACGGCCCGAACTTGAATCCCAAGGAAACCGGCAGGAACTACACGCCTTCCCTGTACCTTTCTGAAGTCAAGGATCTGCTGGGAGACATGACGGTTGTTACAGGTTCTTCTCACCCCGGGGTGAGTGGCGGGCACCAGGCTGAGGGAAGTATTCTCACCGCTGCTCCCTATTCTCGTAGTGCCGCGTTCAAGAATTCAATTTCCATCGATCAGTATCTCGCCAAGCATCAAGGACACCACACGCGATTTCCTTCCCTAGTGCTCGACATCAATGGAAGTACCAGTGCTTCCTACACTGAGTCCGGAAGCATGATTCCCGCTGAGCAGTCTCCGTCGCGGGTATTCAATCAGCTCTTTATTCCAGACACGCCCAAAGAGAAAGCGCGACAAGTTGAACGGCTCAAGCAGGGTCGCAGTATTATGGACGTCGTCGCTGCGGACGCCAAGCGGGTTGAGAAAACCCTGGGGTCGGGAGATCGGGAAAAGCTGGACCAGTATTTTACTTCCGTTCGCAATTTCGAAAAGCGGCTGGGCGAAGCCCAGGAATGGACGCTACGGCCCAAACCAAAGGTGGGTGTGGCAGCGCCGGTCGATATCGATAACAGCGACGCCATCATTGACCGGAAAAAACTGATGCTGGATGTGATGTTCCTTGCTCTCCAGACCGACTCTACACGATTCATCACCGTCCACCTGAATGGTGAAGGTGGCGCGGTACCGCTTGAAGGTGTTGACGAAGGTTACCACAGTTTGAGCCACCATGGACTGGATGAAGAAAAGCTGGACCAGCTTACGATCGTGGAAACAGAACTAATCCGGAAATGGGGAGATTTTTTACGCGATCTGAAAGGGGTTGAGGAGTCCAGTGGAACCTTGTTGGATCGGACCAGTGTTCTCATGACATCAAATTTAGGTAACGGTAGCTCTCACGACAACCGAAACATGCCAGTGGTTTTAGCAGGCGGCGGATTCAAGCACGGTCAGCACCTAGCATTCGACAAAACGAATAACTATCCACTGCCCAACCTGTTTCTCAGTATTCTTCGCCGTCATGGACTGGAAGACGAGCGCTTCGCCACCAGTACCGGTGAAATGACGGGTCTAGAAATGGCGTAGTGCTTGGTTTTAGCTACCGTAGTATTGGGAAAAACTTTTTGCGTCCACCAATCGTACGAAACTACACAAATGTTTTTGGGTCTGGTTGGATGTAATGAGTCAAGTTTGCCCTTACAGAGACCATTACACTCGCATCGATTTATGGGTGAAGCTAGATAGCATGATTCGAATTATTGTACCTTCATTGATCTTTTTCGCTTTCCCTTGCTTTGGGGAAACGGATATCGATTTCGGGCTGCCTGATTCAGTCACCCAGTTTCTCGACCTCAATTGCTACGAGTGCCACAACAGCGTGGATAAGAAGGGGGAGCTCGATCTTGAATCGCTTCGTTTCGATCCATCGGACCACTCGAACATGGACCGATGGGCCTTCGTGCACGACCGCATCAAAGAAAAGGAAATGCCGCCCCCGGAGGATTCGTTGGTAGAGCCCGATGAACGGGCGGGTTTCTTGGATGAGTTCGAAGACATTCTGTACGGGATATCCTATAAAAAAATCAAGTCGGAAGGACGAGTAAAGTCTCGGCGATTGAATCGTATCGAATATGAGAATTCACTGCATGATCTCCTGGGGGTAGATATTCCATTGCTGGAACTATTGCCTGAAGACCAGACCACAGATGGGTTTAGCAATATCGCGGAGTCGCAGCAGGTGTCTTACCACCTGCTTCAGAAATATCTGGGGGTAGTGGACCTCATGCTGGATGAGTCTTTCGAGCGGGCGATCAATCCGCCGATTCCAGCGACCTCACCTTTGCCGAAAGACTTGAGGCTCATCGAGATCGACCCGTTTGCGACGTCCAAACTGCCAACGATATTTTTTTACGAAGGCTATACGACATTTCTAGGAAGCGAAAATAAAACCTATCGATACGAAGGTGGGAAATTCGTGGATACGAATTCGACGCTTGATCTCAAAGGAACGATCGCGAAGAATGCGGAGATCGCTGAGTTGCTTTCGACGCTCCCGTATAAGAGAGTCTACCACCCCAATGAGCTAGGTGTTGGTTCGGAGCGAATCTTGAATGAGCGGCAGGCGATCTATCACGACAACCAGCTATTAAGCTTCCCTACCACACAAGGTTTTCACGGACGAATGGCAGGTACGGAGGTTCCTGAAACCGGTTGGTACCGTATCCGTGTAAAGGCCAAGGCTCACAATCCGCCTGAAGGACGCAATGTTTGGGGTCGTATTAAAACTGGGATTCTTCGAGCCAAGGCGCCAGCCGTCTATTGGGTAGGGAAGTTCGAGGCCACGAGAGAGCTTCAGGAATTTGTGTTTGATGCCTGGATTCGGAAAAATCACATCATTGGAATCCGCCCTACTGATAGAACGCTCAAGTGGGTTTCGTCAAAAGCGATTCAAGATCTCTCTGTGATCCATGACGGTTCCTCTGGAATTGCGGTCGAAAGTTTGGAAGTTGAGAGAATCTATCCAGGATTGGACACTCCTGAGCTGAGACAACAGCTGTTTGGCGATTTATCCATCAGGGATGGAGAGCTCATAAGCCAGGCGCCGGAAGCAGACCTTAAGCGGCTACTACGTCAATTTGCGGACCGCGCTTTTCGCCGCCCTGCAACCGATTTTGACATTCAGCCCTACTTTGAGTTCGCTAAAGCAGAGCTCGATTCGAGCGGTTCGCTCATTAAGGCGGTAAAGTCCGGCTATCGAGCCATTCTCTCTTCTCACCGGTTCCTTTATTTTCAGGAAGATCCTAGTCAGCTAGACGATTACAGTATTGCGACGCGGTTGAGCTACTTTCTGTGGAGCGCTCCTCCTGATAGAGCATTGTTCGCGCAGGCTGAGAAGGGACTGCTATCACGTCCAGATGTTCTTAAAGCGCAAGTAGAGCGAATGCTTAATGACCCTAATGCAAAATCGTTCGTGAAAAACTTTGCCGATAGTTGGCTCGAGTTGAGGGACGTCACTTTCACGACTCCGGATGCTAAATTGTATCCAGAGTATGACAACATTCTTCTCCATTCAATGCTGGATGAGACCTACTCGTTTCTTCAATATCTGCTTGATCGGAATTTAAGCGTGGCCAACGTAATCGATTCGGATTTTACGGTGCTCAACGAGCGAATCGCTAAACACTATGGAATAGAGTTTGGGCTGAAGCCCGGATTGAGGGAAGTGAAGCTTGATGATAGCTCAAGACGAGGAGGTCTTATTACCCAAGCCAGCGTACTTAAGGTGACTGCCAATGGTACGACTACCTCGCCCATTGTTAGAGGGGTTTGGTTGTTGGAGCGTATATTGGGGAAACATATTCCGCCGCCACCAGATCAAGTACCCGCCGTCGAGCCGGACATTCGTGGCGCGGTTTCGATTCGAGATCAGCTTGATAAACACCGCTCCACGGAATCATGCATGGCTTGTCACAGAATGATCGATCCCCCTGGGTTCGCTCTTGAGAATTATGATGTCATCGGCGGTTGGAGAGACAATTATCGAGCGATTGACTCAGATGACAAGGGGTGGGCTCACGGACCGGTTGTTGACGCGAGTTATGCCATGCCCGATGGCAGAGCATTTAAGGACATCAAGGGCTTTAAGGAACTGGCGCTTTCCGATGTGAAACAGATCGCTCGCAATTTGGTGAATCAAGTTACGACTTACGCTACGGGAGCTGAGATTGAATTCGCCGATCGACGTGAGATCGATCAAATAGTGGAGGCGTTGGAGGAAGATGGATACGGTTTCCGTTCCTTGGTTCACGCTGTTACCCAGAGTGATATCTTTCTTTCAAAGTAGTCGTTTTTCAGAAGCGTAACCAGCTTAGTACGTGGCCATTGGGCAAGCTTGTAGAGTAGGTCTACTAAGGTCCTCTAGGAGCGGTTTTACACTGCGATAGCCGATGCAAAGACCACATGAACTAGGATTGATCGCGGTTTAAAACCGCTCCTACAAAAACCGAATCGCAACTTTGTCGAGCGTGTGAAAAACGTTCTTTGGCCCGAAAGGGTTTAAGCGATTGTCGGATACACCAGAATTTCTGTACGATCGCTGCAAGCAATACCCCTGCATTTCTTCCCAAAAGGATTTTAAATATTTAATCAACGCGTCCCGGTCGGCTTGATTGAGCAATCCTTGAAAGCCCGTTTTGGTTCCAGTCATCCCCTCCCTGGCCTCTGTTCTGACCCTGCCTTTGCCCCTTTCTTCCAGCACGGTTGCCCGCGTTGAATTCATTGGTCTGGCTCAACGCCGCATCGCTCAGAATAAGGAGTGCCAACACTAGGATAAGGTATTTCATGGCGGTTTAATACATCACTTGGATTAGCTCTGCTCTGCCTTTTCGATTAACAAATTTTAATTTGGGGTACTTTTTACGGAGTGATAGAATTGCGTTAATTGATGAAGTTGGGTCATTCTTCATGTGGTGAGTCTATTTTGTTTAATCATATGAAAAGGAATCGAGCGATTTTCTTGTGTCTAATTGGGATTTTTTGCACTTTGGCTGCTGGGTCGCCCTCTCCGAACATTGTTGTTTTCCTAGCAGACGACTTTGGGTATGGCTGTACCAATGCTTATGGTGCGGATGAGCAGCTGATTCGGACACCGAATCTGAATCGTCTGGCGGCCGAGGGAATTCGTTTCGACAACGCCTATACGACCGGGTCGGTTTGCTCTCCCACGCGCTATGCCTTGCTGACAGGAAGGTACTCTTGGCGAACAAACATGAAACGCGGCGTGGTGAATTCGAACGACCCTCTGCTGATCAAAGAAGGCGTTCTGACGATTGCTTCCTGGCTGCGAGAGCAGGGGTATGAGACGGCCCAAATTGGGAAATGGCACCTTGGATACAAAGCGAAGCGATTCCGGAACCTCCTCGAAACGATATCACCGGGACCGAACGATGTGGGTTTCGATTATCACTTCGGCGTGCCAAACAACATGGACGACTTGCACAAGATCTACATTGAGAACGACCGGATTTATGGACTGCGATCGGATAAGGTCTCACCCTACGGTAAGAGCTTTTATGGCAAGCCGTATGTAGGCTACGACGCGCCGCAACGTGTAACGACCCAAGTGATGGATACGCTAACGGAGAAGGCGATTCACTGGCTGGATCATCGCGATAAAGAAAAGCCGTTTTTCCTCTATTTCGCTTCAGTGGCCGTCCATCACCCCATATCGCCCTCCGAGCGTATGCGAGGAACGAGCGAAGCCGGCGCGTATGGCGACTTCATCCACGATGTGGACCATTCGGTTGGCCAACTTATGGAGGCTTTGGATATTCGCGGATTGAGCGAAAATACGTTGTTCCTGTTTTCCAGCGACAATGGGAGCGATATCCCGAAAGACGCCGCTAGACCCGAAGCGCAAGCAGTCGCGAAAGGCTTGGCAGTGAATGGAACTTTGCGGGGAGACAAACACACGATATATGATGGCGGCCTCAAGGTGCCGTTTATCGTAAAATGGCCGGGGGGAATCGAAAAACCTTCCGTCAGTGACACTCGTGTCTCCACTATCGATGTCTTTGCAACCGTAGCCGATATCGTAGCTGGCGAGATGCTTGACCCGAATGAATCGGATAGCGTGAGCTTTAGGGGTCTGCTTAAGAAGCCATCTATGGGATCATCAAGACCAGAGCTGGTCCTTCGGGATTCTCAGGGCCGAAAGGCCTTGCTCAAGGGAGCATGGAAATTTGTCGACGACGACGCTCCTCCCATGCCGAATGGAAAAAAAGCAAAACTCGAAGCGGAACTCTATAATTTGGCTACAGACCCGTCCGAAACCCTCAATGTAATCAAAGAGCATCCTGAAATCGTTACCCAATACAGGGAAATCCTTGCCAAGGTGAGGCGAGGAGACTGAAGCTAAATCAGGTAGCGGGCGATCTTTCAACCTGAGCTTCGTCGAAGGTCCGAGCGCCCATTAATAGTAGAACAGGCATCCTGCCTGTTTCTGATATTAGGGCAACAGGCTGGAAGCCTGTGCTACTCTTTTATTGTGGGGGGACTCGGAGATCGCCAGCTGTTGTACGGCTTTCGAAAGAATCTGAAAACTGCTGGATTAGCGAGTTTTCTGGTAAATACGCTCTGTCTCATTCTCAATGATTCATTGTTATTCAAAATCAACCCCTCCCCATTTATGAAAGAATCACAGAATCACTTCGATCGACGCACCGCTTTGAAAGCCCTTGGTTTAGGATCCGCCGCTGGAGCGTTCGGCCTTACCGGATCGGCGATGGCGCAAAGCAATCGCTCGGATCAAGGAGCTACGTTTAATGGCATGGACCCCGTCAAAATCACCAAGGTCCGACCCATCTTAACCGCCCCTTACGGAATTAACCTGGTCATTGTGAAAGTGGAAACGGACCAGCCGGGACTTTATGGTGTGGGTTGCGCGACCTTCACTCAACGGGCCCACACCGTTGTGGCCGCAGTTAAGGAATACCTGGATCCTTTTTTCCGGGGCAAACCCGCCAACACGATCGAGGACAATTGGCAGATGGCTTATCAAAGTTCCTATTGGAGAAATGGCCCAGTGCTCAACAATGCGCTAAGCGGAGTGGATCAGGCTTTGTGGGATATCAAAGGCAAGATGGCGGGTATGCCGGTCTATGAGCTTTTGGGCGGAAAAACGCGTTTTGCAGTGGACGCCTATGGTCATGCATCGGGGAAAACGCCCGAAGAGGTCGTGGACAGCGTCCAATCTTTTAAAGAAAAGGGTTACCGGAATGTTCGTATCCAATTGGGAGGCTACGGTTCTACTCATTTGTCCGAGAATCCACCCTACAAGATCGCTGGATTCGGCAGTCCCGGCGATACCACGATCACGCCGCAAGTTTACAAACGAGGAACGGTCGAGATCTTTAAACAAGCGCGAGAGCGCTTTGGCGACGATATAGAGTTGCTGCATGACATGCATGAGCGCCTTCAGCCGATGGACGCCATCGATATGATTCAGCGAGTAGAAGAGTACCGGCCCTTTTTTATTGAGGATCCCCTTTCACCGGAAAACATTGGCTGGTTTAGAAAGTTGCGCGAGCAAACCAGCGTTCCTATTGCAATGGGAGAACTGTTCAATAGCCCCCACGAATGGCTGGAGCCGATGAGTGAGCGGCTGTATGACTATATTCGGATACATATTTCCCAGATTGGCGGAATCACGCCTGCGATGAAAGTAGCCCGATTGGGCGAATGGTTCAATGTCCGCACCGCTTGGCATGGACCGGGCGATACGTCACCGGTCGGTCACGCCGCCAATTGTCATATAGACTTGGCGGTCTGGAATTTTGGCGTCCAGGAGATGGGACGGTTCAAGGAGGCCGCCTTTGAGGTATTCCCAGGAATGCCAACCATAAAGGACGGTTTTATCCATGTGAACGAGGCCCCGGGGCTTGGCATCGATATTGATGAAGAACTGGCGGCCAAGTATCCACCCGTCGTTTACAATTATAATTGGACTCAGCTTCGAGGAATTGACGGCACTCCCGTGCGCCCGTAAGCCCGTTGGACTTATTCTGGCTACACGAGTCACCCACCTATGGGCCTTGCAATTGACGGACGGAATTGCAGACTGGGATTTACTATGATGAACTCTTTCCGAGGCACGATTTGGCGGTGGATAGCTAACCTGTTTGTCCTGCTCTTTGCGGGCAACGCAATGTTGGCGGCTCCGGTTGAGAATGTGGTATTCATTCTGAGCGACGATCATCGCTTCGATCTGATGGGATTCATGGATGAGGCTCCGGATTGGCTCGAAACTCCGAATCTCGATCGGCTAGCCCGGGAAGGAGTGCATGTCGAAAACGCGTTTGTCACTACTTCTCTGTGTTCCCCCAGTCGCGCTTCAATTTTGACGGGTCAATACATGCATCGTCACCGTGTGGTGGACAACCAACGGGTGGTTCCTGAAGGGACGATCTTCTTTCCCAGCTACTTGCAAAATGCGGGAATCCAAACGGCATTTGTGGGGAAATGGCATATGGGCCACGATGACGATTCGGCTCGTCCAGGCTTCGATCACTGGGTGAGCTTTCCGGGGCAAGGAACGTATTTTGATCCGACTCTGAACATTAATGGTGAACGCAAGGCGTTCAAAGGATACAATGCGGATATCCTCACCAGTCAGGCGGTCGAGTGGTTAGAGGAAGAAAAAGACGATGATAAGCCGTTCTTTTTATACCTTTCCTACAAGGCGGTTCATTATCCGTTTCAACCCGCTCCCCGGCATGCCGGTCGGTATCACGGAAAGCCGATTCCCTATCCGGAAACCATGGCGAACACCGAACGCAACTATCGAACCGCTCCCCGATGGGTGCGTGACCGCCGTTTTTCGATCCATGGTATTGATCACATGGAGACGGGTGCGTTTGACAATGATCCGGTTCCTGATTTCGACGACTTGTATTGGGATTTTTGTGAAGCCGTGCATGGTCTGGACGAAAACGTGGGTAGGGTGCTGGATCATTTAGATGCAGCGGGACTTGCTGAAAACACCCTGGTGCTTTACATGGGAGACAACGGGTTTCATTTGGGGGAGCATGGGTTTTACGATAAGCGCGACGCCTACGAGCCGTCTATTCGCGTTCCGATGCTGGCCCGGGCGCCGGGTTTGATCGCTGCGGAAAGCGTTGTGACTCCAATGGTCCAGAACATAGACGTTGCTTCAACAATTCTCGAGGCAATGGGGGTTTCCATTCCAAGCAACGTGGACCCCGCGAGAGCGATGGACGGGAAGAGCTTTCTCCCCTTGCTCAAAGGAGAAAAGATACCCTGGCGAGATCACATTCTTTACGAGTATCATTGGGAGTGGAATTTTCCGGCGACCCCAACTCTGTTCGCGATCCGGACCGACCGGTACAAATACGTCTACCATCACGGGGTTTGGGATATTGATGCCTTCTACGATTTGGAGACCGACCCAATCGAACGGCATAATCTGATCCAGGTTCCGGCTTACCAACAACAGATCGAAGAGTTAAGAGATCAGCTTTTCCGCGAGCTTGAAGCCTCTGGCGCCTTGGATGTCCCGTTCAGACGACCCGCGGGCGAACGTTTAGATCAACGAAAATTGGAATAGTAATCAGTTTTTTCCTCAGGCATTTTGTAAAAGCAGGCTGGAATTTGAGTGGGCCTATTCGTAGTATACACTTTTTTAGGACAACCGATATCCAAACGACTGAATTCATCCCCATATCCCAGCGTGTTGGAATACGTTTAGACCGATTAATAAAACGACACAGAAGTAAACCTGAGACCGTGCATTAGGCGTCACCTCGCGCAGCGAGGATCTTCATTAGCTCCACCGCGAAAGCTTTATGCATTTCCTTTCTCGTCTCAGAACAACACAAACTCATTCGACTGCGTAGTATTCTTCCTCAGATAGCCGCCGCAAAGCGTTGATCGAAAAGCATGAACTACATTTCCACGATAATCCTGACACTGCTCATGATCTCGATGACGTCCTATCCGCTTTTCTCTAAAACGATCGCCTCTTTCGAAAATCCTAGCGACCTTCGAAACTGGGGCGTCGTCAATGACAGCGTCATGGGTGGAATATCAACCAGCCGTTTCGAGCAAACTGCCGACGGAAATCTCCTCTTCCAAGGTGTACTCTCTTTGGAAAACAATGGCGGCTTTGTCTCCATACGAAATCGTCCAGGCTCTTTTGATCTGCAAAACGTCGAAGGCTTCATCATCAAAGCCCGGGGTGATGGTCGCACCTACTACCTTGACCTCAGGGTTAGCGGGCAAATGACCTCCGGTTCCTTTCGTGCTGCCTTCCGCACCGAAAAGGACACATGGACGGAAACCTTTGTCCCAACGTCCAAGTTTGTCCGCCAGTCTTTCGGTCGCCCCTTTCCCGACATTCCCCTAAACCCTAGTGACGTTAACTCCATCGGCTTCACTCTATCCGATAAGAACCCAGGTCCCTTCAAACTTGAGATCGAGTACGTCAGAGCCACTTCAAGCGCTTCTGAGGAAAGTACCGTGGATCCCTCTCGGACTCCCACTTCGCTAAGGGAGGGGCCCCGAGCTCTTATCGAATTTGCCATATCCCGCGGTGTTCCAATCTTCAATCAAGGCAATCCAGACGCCTGTGCCGCGATCTACGAAATCACCTGCCGTTCCCTCCTTGAATCCGAAGCAGTCCCGGAGTCAGCCCATTCCACGCTCCTACGAGCGCTCGACGAATCCACTCTCACGACCTCCGGCACCCGAAAAGCCTGGATCCTTCGTTATGCGCTCGATGAGGTTCTCGAGCTGCTCCCCGAGCGGTAGAACGTCTCTATTTTTGCAAAGATCTTTTCATTTGAATTTGACCAAGCGACGACTTGGGCCTCCGATGTGACTCGTCATGAATCTGCCGAAACCGATATACACTTTGATTCTTGCCTTCACCCTGTTAAGCGCGAATGCGTTCGCCTTAGGTGAGAATGTGAGCCCAGAGGCTTCGGAAGCAACTCGATTGGCCTCGGCGAAGGAAAAGCTGGATGCCGAGTCCGACACCGTGATTCTCTATGCGAGGGGCCTTTGTTGCCCGTCTTGCGCTATTGGCGTTCGCAAGATGATTTCCAAATTGGATTTCGTCGATCGGCAGCGCTTCAACAAGGGCGTTGAGCTGGATACGAAAACGCAGCTAGTTACTGTCGCTATTAGCAGCGGTATCCAGGCCGATTTCGACTCTCTCGCGAAGGCGATCAATAAGGCGGGGTACGATCCGGAAAAGGCCTACTTTCTCGAGAACTCCGCGTTCGCTACGCGTTCGATCGCACTCGCCGCGAAGAACTAACTTCGATGAACCTGCAGGATCTGGGCCTTGGCCTCGGGCTTGTTGTCGGCGTGGCGATTTTACCCGTCTCCTGGGCGGACCAGCCGATCTTTAACGAGATGCCTCGTTGGGACAACGGTTGGGGATTCCAATTGATAGAGGAGTATCGCCATGATAGCGACCTGATGTCCGGCGATGCTGTAGTGGCCGAAGGGTATTCCGAGGACGTTCACCAGCTCCACATAGAAGGTGTCTACACGTGGGATAAGTCGGTGAGGATCACCGCCAAGCTGCCAGTCGTCATGGACGCCCGCAGGGAACTCCCATCGGAATTGGGCGGTAAGCTGATACAGAGGGACGAGGGAATCGGAGACGCCACGATTGCCCTGCCACTTAAACGATACTTCAACCTAGACGGACGCAGTGGATCATGGACCCTGACTCCGCAATTCAGAATTCCTTTGTCGGGGAAGGATGAATACGAAATCTACGATGGGGAATGGGGTCACGGCGTTTCCGCAGGCTACGAAACGGAAACGCATCGCTATATATTCGCGGTGGGAGCCTCCTCGTGGATATTCGGTGGAAACGATCCCTTTCAAGCTTCTGCGAACCTGGACTTAGGTTTGAACATCAGTCCGTTCGGCATTTATGGGCACATCAAATGGGAGACCGATTTCATATATGAAGACGACGGAACGGAGAAATTATACGTTGGGCCAAAGTTGTATTTAAAAATTACAGACATGGTGCATATTCAGGCACTCTACAAAACGGAGATCCACTCACGACGTAATGTGCTGGATCATGGAAACTCCAGCTTCGCCAGTTTCGGAATAGCATTTGTTTACTAAGAGACTGTCCCATAGGTCGAAAGGCAGGGCTGACTATCCCTAGTCAGCCGTAGTTGCTCCTTGCCTGAATCGGCTGCTTAGGGCTTCGGCCGTGAGCTCAGTCGAACGGATAAGCAGCCCTACCATCGGCGACTCTCTAATTAGTTAGACACTCTCTAAGAAGAGTTGGTCGAACTGGGAACTGATTAGTCGAGTATAGTCCGGTTCAGCAAGCGCACGGGCCCGTAGACTGCATCTCAGAAATCGGAGGATGATGAATCTATCGAGCTAGGACCAAACTCCCTCATTAAGGATTTTTAAATCTACATTTTCAGTTTTCAATAGCAGGATTCCTTTAGGTTTCCATTCCCATTCTTTCTTCTATTCTATGCTCTTCAACTCTTACCTCAAAAATCCTAAAATCATGATACGCTTTATTATCCCGGCTTGCTTGTTGTTCTCTTTAACTCTCATTGGTTTCGCTCAGAATACTCCCGTTCCCGCGGACTTAGAGCTGAACTGGCACGACGTTGCCACATGGGGTGTGGAAGGTCGCGCCTGGGAGGATGAGCCGAGGAAACGTTGGTTTGACCGCCTTCCTGCCTCTGCTGAAAAGGAAGTGCGTGAAGCCGTCTGGGATCTTAGCCGTGACAGTGCCGGTATGATGGTACGTTTTGAAAGTGATGCCTCCGAAATCTGGATCGACTACAAGCTCCATAAAGCGGAACTGGACAAGCCGCACATGCCCGCGACGGGCGTAAGCGGTATTGATCTCTACGCTCGCGACGATAACGGTAAGTGGCGCTGGGTTATGGTGAATAAGCCAGCCTCCCAGGAGATCCTTACCCCGATTATCAAAGGTCTCGCCCCCGGTAATCGTGAATACGCCGCCTATCTGCCTCTTTACAATGGGGTCGATCGTTTGAAAATTGGCGTCCCTACGGGCGCGTCCTTCAAGGGTCTCAAGCCGCGTCAGGCCAAGCCCATTGTCTTCTACGGTACTTCCATCACCCACGGCGCCTGCGCCTCACGACCCGGCATGGTCCACACCGCTATCCTCGGTCGCCGCTTCGATCATCCGGTCCTCAACCTAGGCTTTTCCGGCAACGGGCGTATGGAGACCGAGGTCGGTGCCCTGCTTACCCGGGTTGACGCCGCTGTCTACGTCATCGACTGCAACCCAAACCTTAGACCGGAACAAGTCCGGGAACGCGCCATCCCACTCGTCAAACAGCTCCGCGCCGTTCATCCAAAGACACCGATCCTTCTCGTCGAAGATCGCCGCAATACCAACTCCTGGATACTACCGGCTCGCAATGAGCATCATGACGGCAACCATGCCGCTTTGCGGGAGGCCTTCGAAACGCTCAAAGCCGAAGGAACGAAAAACCTCTTCTACCTTCCCGGCGATAATCTCCTTGGTCAGGATGGTGACGGGGCGACCGATGGATCCCATCCGAATGACCTCGGCTTTCTGCGACAGGCCGACGCTTTCGAACCGCTGCTGCGCAAGGCCCTACGGATAGGGATTAGAAATTAAGCGAACATTACTGAAAAGCGTATACAAACTTGGCGACCGAAAATCTAACCGCTAACAATGAGGCATTTGAATACAACTCTCTGCCTTTTTAGAGCGTTCAGCCGTTGCCCGTTTTAGCCGACTTTGGATGGTCCGTAGGCTCTTATTTCATAGAGGCCAACCACGTCATCCCCGTTGCCTTGAATTACTTCTATCCGAATGGAGCGAACCTTTATGGGATCGAATGTGTGGCGTCGGAGCTTCTGATAGTTGTCGAATGGATTGGCTAAAACGGTTTCCTTCCCTTCCGGGTCGACCCCAATTATTTGATAGTCTCGGATGGACTCAGGCTGAGCTCCCGAGATCATCTCATTTTGTAGCCATATCAGCGAAGTCATGGTTACATCGCGGTGGAGTCCGGTGTCGTGACTGATTTGAATTTCACTGATTTCGACTGGTTGCTTCCAGTCTAGTTTTATCCAAACCTCATCGCTGCCTAGAGCCGCCATCCAGCGATTATCATATTCTCCTGGCAAATCATAGGTTTGCCCGGTGAGGATATTTTCGGGAGCTGATTGGGAGGTGGATGATGAAGCGGTAACCGTCGCCATTCGCGCAAGATCCGTTTTGTCCTCATTCTTCTCTTTCAAAATTAAAGCTCCGTCACGCAAAAGCTGCTGTTTAAGCGCCTGTAGGTGCCGCTTGCTGCTTCTTAGCTTCCTTGGAGAGATGTCCTTTTCCTGACATTGATGGGCCGCCGTTCCACTGGCTTGCCCAATTACCGCGCAGGTAAGCATCACTCGCAGTGATGAGAATGCCACATGGCTGGCACTAACGTTTCGGCCAGCCATTAAGAGGTTGTCAATATTTTTAGAATACAAGCTTCCAAATGGAATATTGTAGGCTTCAGGGTAGTCAATTTGCTGGGCGGGCTTTCTATCTGTGGCATCAAAACCTTCTGCAGGATGATCATCCAGAGACCAACCGCCAAAGGCTACTCCATCGGGAAACTTTTTCCATTCTCCCATAACATCCTGTTGTGTCAAAATCGTATCTCCAATGAGGCGACGCGAATCGCGTTTGCCAGGAACCATACCTACGGAGTCGAGTGCCCAGTTATTGGCATTGGGAAATTCACCACTGTTCTTGATGTAGTCCCAGACGCCCAGCACAATAGATAAAAGCTCGAACCGCAAACGCTCATTGTCTCGTATCGTATCATAGACTCCTCCGAGCTCAATCCACCAAAATCCATACTCAAATGTGGACGTCCCAACACCGCGAAGCTTCAAGTCTTCCGCCGTTATCTTTCGCGCCCAGGAAGGGGCTTCATAGTGCATGTTCCGATCATGCTCGCGGGCCGTAAACAGAATAGATGAACCCTGGGTGGTTCCGGGCGGGTCATAATCTGCCAGTGATTCTCCAAATTCCTTCGACGATTCTCGGCCGACTCGAAATTCAGCGCCCGCTTCCATTCCCAGGCGACTGTCCCCCGTAGAATCCACAAAGACTTTACTGTTTATGTGATACAGGTGTTCGGTTTTATCACATCGGGCCCATGCCGACTCGATCTTGTTTCCTTTCTTCTCCACCCGGTATATTGAAGTGTCGAGAAGGAGTTTTATGTTGGGCTCGCGAATAACTTTGTCGTACAGTATTAAGTCCCATATTTCCCAGCTGTATTGTTCATTCTGGTACGCGTTTTCCAAACAGATTTCTTCAATAATGCCTCCCTCCCGAAACCCAAACCGAGAGCCTCTTGGATGCATCTTAACTTCGCTGCTAGAATTGCCTCCGAGGCGACTTCGGTCTTGAACGAGAATCACTCGCGAACCAAGACGGGCGGCGCTGATCGCGGCGCAAACACCAGCGAGTCCACCTCCTGCCACAAGGATGTCCGATTGCAGCTCCACGACACGCATATTCGGGTCGCTAGAGGCCATATCGGGTTGCGCGTTATCCGGAGCCAGCTCGTCAAGCCGCGGGGACACATCTTCGCGTCGCACGAAAGGATCATTGCCAGAGGCAAGTGCTTGCGGGGCCTTCACGAAAAGGCTGTAGCCTGTGAAGGCTGCGGCTCCCGTTAGGAATTTTCTACGACTCTCGCTGGGAATGTCGTGTGGTTGTTCGAACGTTTCATCCATATCCTTAGGTCGCGTTGAGTTTAGGCTCCACCCGTTTAAGATGGTAAGGCAAAAGCCTACGGAGACAATACCATTAGGCTTGGTCAGGCAAAGGGATAAATGGTCAACAGTTGAATCGAAAATACGGCCGTCTTCTTATCGGCCCGTTTGACTGGATCAGTCGCTCCCTCTGAAAAGAGAATAGTACGAGGTGACCGTTTTCCAGATACAACGGTTTCCAATAGATCGAGGTAGACAGGAAATGAAAAACTGACGGTAGCTTTTCGGGATTGTATTCAAAATCGGCTATTACTTATTCACCGTGCCTGAGAGATCTCTCACCCAATTTGGGAGAGCGGGCCGCCCGATGCTCATCGACTAGTACACTGCTGATCTTCAGGCCTTGATCTCCGTTAGTTCCTTGGTAGCGATGCCGATCGGACGATCTAGCGGAACTCCAGCGCATCCAAGCAGGGTAGTGAGTAGGTCGCCTTGATTTCCCATCGTGTTGGTTAGAAAGCGCCCGGTTCGAATCGATCCACCGCCGCGACCTGCGATAATGAAGGGAAGATTCTCTCGGTAGTGCTTGTCTCCGTTCTCAAGGCCCGAACCCCACATCATGATGCAATTGTCGAGCAAAGTACCGTCACCCTCCCGAAGTTTGCTCATCTTTTTCACCATGTAAGCGAACTGTGAAATGTTGAACTCGGTAATCGCGGCCACCTTTCGAATTTTCTCCGGATCTCCCCTGTGGTGCGTGGTCGAGTGGTGCTTATCCGTAAATCCAAGTTCCGGATACGAAACGCCATTTGGCGTAGAGCCGATATAGGTGCTCACCCGAGTCGTGTCGGTCTGGAAGGCCAGCACATTGAGGTCGCACATCACCTGCATGTATTCGCTGCGTTTGTCGCCATCGGGAATTTTTATTTCGATTGGTGGCGAGTTGGCGTGACGTTTCCTCGAGCTGATCCCGGCCTTTTCCAGGGCGGCTTCCTTTTGCCGATACTCGATGGCGGCAATGCGGCGTTCGACCGCTCGCACACTGTCCAGGTACTCGTCCAGCTTATGTTGGTCGACTTGTGGCAGCGTGCGTCGCAGGTCCTTGGCGCCACCGATCACCAGGTCGAGCATCTGCCGGTCCAGGGGATTGGTTGGGGAGCTTTTACCTGACGGGTCGTTTTTGCCAAAGAGTCGATTCAAAACCACCCTGGGATTGATTTCGGCGGGAACCGGCTGGGTAGGGGAGCGAAAACTGCAGTGCGAGTAGTAGGCCTCGTTCAATCCCGCCTGGTTTTCCATGTGCGTTTGCGGCATGGTGGCGAGCTCAAGCGAAGGCAGTGGCGTGAACGCCCCCACGTAGTTAGCCATGATCTGATCAGCGGAAATCGAGATATTGACACGACTGCGCGTGTCGGGGTCTGGCAAGGTTGCGGTGAGCCAAGTCGATAGCTCTAGCGCATGGGGAGCGCCCTTGAAGTAGGGCTCGATCGGTATGCCCGAAATCCCCTGCATCATGAGACACTGGTCCAATACGGGTTTGAGCGACTGGAGAGCGGGTGGGGTCGCCGATCGATAGCTCTCTTCGCTTGTCGGCCAAAACTGGTCCATAATCACTCCGTGGGGCATGTACATAAAACCCATGCGGACGGGAGGCTTGGGGGTTTGACGATTCTTGACGGTTTCCGCCCATCCCATGGAGTCGAACAGGGGTAGGGCGAGGGAGGCCCCGATTCCTTTGAGACAAGTGCGGCGGTCGATGAGGTATTTCTTGTTCATGGGACAGAGTGGGTTGATTCGTCTTAGGTTTCGCTCTTGATCCTGCGTTGGGTGAAAAGGTAGCTGGTTACGATTTCGGAAATGATAGTCTGGGCTCGGTAATCGTCGCTGGCGATCTTTTCCATCAACTGGTCCACCACGACTTCGTCGTAGCCTTTGAGTTGTCGAATCAAGGCATAGGCCAGAAGTTTTTCGGTGAAATTGCGGGCGAGGCGTTCCTCATTCCTTGAGATAAGTTGTTTCAATTCGACGGGATTGTCAAACGTCTCCCCGCTGAGCAACTCTCCCGATGCATCAATCGGTCCTCCGGTGTCGTCTCGTTCCCGCCAACGGCCAATAGCGTCGTAATTTTCCAAGCCAAAACCGATCGGATCGAGAATCCGGTGGCAGGTGGCGCAAATCACGTCGTCTTGGTGCAGTTCCGTGAGCTCGCGCAAGGAAAGCCCTTCCGTAGTGGGGCTGCTCGTCTCCTCTAGCTCAGGCACATCAGGCGGTGGTGGCGGCACATGCTCGCCCAGTACTTGCTCGAGCACCCAAACCCCTCGCTTGACCGGACTGGTCCGATTGGGAAAAGAGGTCGCCGCCAAGGTCGCCGGCATTCCGAGGATGCCGCCTCGATTGGGATTCGTCAGCGCAACCTTGCGCATTTTCTGTCCCTTAACCGATTTCTGGAGCCCATACAGCTTGGCCAGGGTTCCGTTGAGGAAGGTGTAGTCGCTATCGATAAAGCGAACGACGCTTTGGTTTTCCCCTACGATACTTTCGAAAAATAGGCGTGCTTCCTCTATCATGGCCGTTCGCATCCTAGGGGTCATTAGCGGAAACCGATCCGGATCGAAGGTCTGGCTTTCCAGCTTATCCACGCCCAACCACTGCGACCCAAAGCCGTCGAATAACGCTCGTGAACGAGGGTCCGCAAGCATGCGGGTCACCTGCGTTCGCAGCGTATCCGAATCCTGGAGTCGGCCTTCATCTGCTAAGGAAGATAACTCCGCATCGGGCGGTGCCATCCAAAGGAAATAGGAAAGACGGGATGCCAATTGATAGTTGTCCAGAGGCACGATCGCCTCCTCTGATTCGACTTCGCCCGCAGGTGTAATGAAGAGAAACTGAGGCGAGACAAGAATCGCTTTCAACATAAAGCTGAGAGAATCTTGATATTCTAGCCCGTTGTCCCGGCCGAGATCAAAGACCCGGACCAACAGGTCCAGCTCTGCCCCCGAAGCAGGGCGGCGGTAGGCATCTCGGGCCAACGAGCGAGCGACCTGACGAGCGGCTTCGCGAAGATCTGCCTCATCGTCTGGCGTATCGCCAAAAAGACGCGTTCGCATCGCAGCCGCAGCCTTGCCTTTTTTGTTAACAACCCGGTCCACGACTTTGTTGGCAATTCCGAGAAGCAACTCGGACTGCAAAGGTGAGAGGGAATTGAGATAGCCGGCCCCAAAGACTTCTTCCGGCAAATCGTCGGCGATGCTGGAATCCACTCCGTAGAGAGCCTGAAGGGTGTTGCCATACTCGATCTTGGATAGCCGGCGAATCACGAAAGGGCCAGGGTCCTTCGGGCTCATGTACTTGAGCATGCCCATCCATTCGAGGAATTGCTGTCGTTCCTCATCCGTGGGGATCTTGTCCCCGTCGATCGGCGGCATGTCATGGGCTTTCACCCTCGCCACCGCTAGTTTCAAATGCTGGCTAGAGGAAGACTCACCGATGGTTTTGAGAGTCGCATCCAAGTTGAGCCCTGCTTCGCCTCGTGGTCCATGGCATTCAATGCAGTACTTCTTCATGAAGGGCCTAACGTCTTCCTCGAAGACAACTGCGGCATCGGCCATTAGCGTCGCATGCGCGGCATCGCTTCCACGGTATTCCCCTCCCGCTAGACTGGGCAAAAGGAAAGCCACGGTCAGCACAACCCCTAGAATTGGAGGCAAACGCGAAACGCCAGGCAGCTTACTATCGATCATGGGGAACAGAGACATAGGGTACTTATCGACAACTTTACCATCATTGTCATCGAAATCGACAGCCTAATTGGACAATGCATTGATTTCTTCCGGAATTTGAGGTGCAACAAGACCATGCCTGATCCGAGCAGATGTTGGAGTCATCCGCAGAAAACGCGGATATCCGGTTCTCCTACTAGTTCCCTTTGTGCTTTTCTTGCACATGTTTGCGAAATGCGGGATCTCCAAAGGGGTCGTTGGTCTGTTCTTGCCAAATAGCGAGGCTGTCTTTGAGACGCTCGACAACGTTCGTATAGGTTTGTTCTCCCGCAAGATTGGCAAACTCGATCGGGTCCTTATTTAGGTCGTAGAGTTCCCACTCCGGGGGATCCGCCAGGCGTTGCAGGGCGTTTCGGGCTGGGTGAGTGTGGGGCAGCTCTTGAGCGAGGTGCCATGCCCTGTCCCCATCGACAGCGTTGGTCGGCGTTGCTTGGCCTGCCAGGAGGTTGTGAATGAGCTTGTAGCGTCCGTCTGTGATGGCGCGACGCGGGAAAAAGGGGCTGGCTCCGTGATAGTGAAACTCGGCGACAAGGGTGTCGCGCCAATTGTCATGAGTCGTGCCTTGCAACACGGTTTTCAAAGAGCGCCCGTGCAGGCCTGTAGGGGCGTCGATACCGGCGGCATCCAGTATTGTAGGATAAATGTCGATACTGCCCACGAGTCGATCGGAAATACCTGGCTCGGATAGGCCTGGCCAGTTCACAATGAAGGGCACGCGCAATCCGGCTTCGTAGCAACTGGTTTTGCCTCGAGTAAAGGGTGGTCCGTGGTCGCCGAGAAAAATGATCAGCGTGTTATCGCCGTTGCCCGACTCTTGGAGAATATCCATCAGCTTTCCGATGGCAACGTCGATTCGATGAACGCAGTTATAGTAGCCGGCGATTTTGGTTCGTTGCTCAGGGGTGTCGATCCCTTGCCAAGGCCAAGCTGGAACGTCGTCCGCGGACAGCGGTGTTTCAGGCAGGCCTTGAACTTGGTCGGGCAAGTACTGGGGACTGCGGCTACCGTCGGGCAGGCGATCGCGTTGTACGTGTGGATCAAATAGATTAAACATTAGGAACCACGGCTCGTCTCCTGCGGCTTCGATAAATTCGCGGGCGAACTGTAATTGCTTACGGACATCCCGTTGCCCAAATCCCTCTTTGGTATTGAGGTCGAACTGGAAGCGGTCCTCGGGATTGACATGCAACTTGCCGATAATACCAGTGCGGTACCCCGATCGCTTTAAGACGTTGGGCAGTAGATTCTCGATGAGTTCTTCGTGGACCTGAAATCCGACATTCGCGTTGGCGAGGCCGTAGTGTCCATTGCCATGTGGGTACAGCCCGGTGAACATCGTCGAGCGCGAGGGACTGCACGATGCCTGGCTGACATAGGCGGTTTTAAAGAGCGTCGATCGAGCGGCGAGCTCGTCTATCCTAGGTGTATGAGCGATCGAATCTCCGTAGCAAGAAAGCTGGATGCCTAAGTCATCTGCGGTGATGAGCAGGGCATTCATGCGATCCGCGGCGGAGAGTGCCGATGTTAGGAGTAGGGTCGAGAAGAGTATCGAGGTCGCTTTCACGGTGGTGGAGGTGGGTAACAGGGATCAATTTTCTACCTGTTCAAAGAATATTTGTGATAGTGACCTTTAAGGCAGCAGGTTGGCAACCGCCAATGCTAAACTACAATCGATGCTCACGCTTCGCTACGCGGTGATTAAGATTGAGGAACACACACTAAATATGCAGCACCCATGTGGCTTTGCTAATGTGCTTCGATTGAGAGAACGTCCAAAAACACTATGTTAGGAAATTTGTTGCCGCGTCGCTCTGATAACCCTATCCATTGTATCAGTTTCAGCTTTCACCCAAAAAACCGATCATGAAATACCCCACCCGCCGCGCTTTTTTGCGTTCTGCTTCTGCCACGCTTGCTTTGCCGTTCCTGCCTTCCTTCATGTACGGAAAGACGGCCTCCAAGGCTCCCAAGCGACTGGTCTGCGTAGGAACCCAACTCGGTTGGTACAAGCCCGACTTTTTCGCCAACAACCCTGGGGCGCGGCTCATCAAGCCCTTCGACGCTGCAGGCGTCGGTGACCAGCTCACGACGATCTCCGGGCTCGATCACGCGGGTCCCACCGGGAATGGACATGCCTTGGTTTACACCCTCTTCACTGGGCAAGTCCTTCGCAGCGTATCACTGGACCAGTATGTTGCACCCAAACTCGGAGCGGATACGCGTTACGAATCGCTTCAGCTCTGTGCAGGTGAGCAGCGGTTTAATGCTCCCATGTCACTTAATCGAAACGGCATCCCCTTGCCACCCATTATTCGACCGAGCGTGATGTATTCCAAAGTCTTTGGAGGGGATGCCGCCAGTATGGAACGCCAGCAGTATCTACTCGATTCAGGACGCAGCTTGCTTGACGAAGTCACGGGAGATGCCAAACGGCTCCATTCGCGCATCAATCACGAGGACCAGGAAAAGCTCGATGAATATTTTACCTCGGTACGCGATGTAGAAAAGAAACTGACTCGCCGTCGTGATTGGTTGGATAAGCCCTATGGCACTCCCGATCCCAAATTCTCGCTGCCTGCTGATGAGAATGTCGCCCACTCGATGATGATTCAAAACGAGGATCTCATGTGGGATCTCATGGTTCTCGCCATCAAGAACGATGCTTGCCGGGTATTTTCGCTCACCATTCCTCTCGCGGATGGCGCGCTGATGCTCAACGGGAATCTCATGGCCCGCGGCTACCACAATATTTCTCACCATGGAAACAAGCAGGACAAAGTGGACGACTTGGTTGCCATCGAGTCCGCTCATATGTCAGGCGCTGCCAGGTTTATGAAAGCGCTCAAGGAGACCAGCGATGTCGATGGAAGCAGCAGTATGCTGGACAACACCACTTTGCTCATTGGCAGCGCCATGGCTGACGCCTCCAAACACCGACGCGTGGATTTTCCCTTGATGATCGCTGGAGGTGGCTACAAGCACCAAAGGCATCTATCTTGCGGAGAGGGCCAAGAGAACAAGAACGAAATGGCCTGCGACCTGTACGTTTCCGTGTTGCAGAAGCTAGGGTTTGAAACCGATCGATTTGCGACGAGTAAGTCTAATCTGAATTCAGCCCTTCTATAAAAAACAAGTCAACCCTGTGAGAAACGTGCTTGAGCATCTCGGATGGCCTCTTTCGAATGATTGTAATTAGACTGTCGATACTTATTTTAATCGCATGTGCTCCCGTAAAAGGAAGCATGCCCGAGCCAATCGCCTCGTTCACTCAAACCTATTGCTTCGATTGCCACGGCGACGAAAAGGAAAAGGGTGATTTCCGCATTGATAATCTTCCTTGGGACCTGACGGACAAACATCACCGGGAGCAATGGGACCTCGTCTACGAATATGTAGAGTTGGGGGACATGCCGGAAGAGGAAGCGGAAAAACATCCGGATGCAGAAACTTTGAAATCGTTTCTGAAACAATTGGAAGCAGCCATGGAGGTGGCAGACCAATTGGCACCCGTTGGTGGCACTCCCTTACGCCGTCTCAATCGCAACGAATACCTCAACACCGTACGCGATCTTTTTGGACTGCGGATGATCAACTTGCCCGCCTCCTTCCCCGAGGACGGTACGGAGGCCGAATTTGATACCATGCCGGAAGGCATATTTCTTTCCCCGGCCGTGATGGAAGCCTACCATGAAGTCGCCACCCTCATCGCAGACCGCATGGTTCCCTTGCCCAGTTCCAAGAACTACCAGTCTCACATGACCGCGGGGCAAATTGGAGGCGATGGAGTACGTCGCTGGTTTGGACCCAACGATGAGTATCTCATGTTTACGGGCTTGAATTATTCCGGATGGGTCGGCGGCCTCTGGGATCCTTTGTTTCTGGCCCCGGAAAGCGGTGTCTACCACGTTCATCTCCTGGCCAATGCACAGACGAAAACCGGCGCAGATGATAAACCGTTCCGCTTAAGTTTTCATGCGTTTGACCCCACCGAAGAACAACTTCCCAAACGTTATATACGCCATAGAGCGACCCGCGTAGGTGAAGTGGAAGTCCCGCCTGGGGATCCGCAGTGGATCACCGCAAAGGTTCATATGGAAGCAGGGGAGACCTTTCATGTTTACTGCGATAATCGATTGCCTGCACACGAATACACCGAGGTCGCAGTCAATAGAACTCAAGTCAACGTAGACATCAAAGCCGTCAAGGCTCGGACTGAACCCACGGTCGAATTGAGGGAAATGAAGGTCGAAGGACCCATCGAAATACTCCCTCGGGTAAAGGTCTATTTTGGGACTTACCCGCCTCGCTTAAACCGTCGTGAGCTGGAACGCCTATTGATCCCCCTCGCTACTCGCGCTTATCGCCGCCCCTTAACGACGGAGGAAAAAGATACGCTCATCGCCTCTGTCCTCGAACATGGCCGCAAGCTCGGCAAACCGGAGTATGCCTGGCATTATGGAATTCGGCGCATTCTTTGTTCCCCCGCTTTTCTTTACCGCGAAGCTGAACCCGAGGACTTACCCACTCCGCTCAGTGAACAGGCACTAGCCTCTAGGCTCTCCTATACCTTTTGGAGCACCTTGCCGGATCAGGAACTCATGCAGATGGCCAATAACGGAAGGCTGTCGCAACCGGATGTTCTGAAAAAGCAGATACAGCGACTCATTGCCGACCCAAAGTCGCAACAATTCATCAAACATTTTACCGGTCAGTGGCTGGGGAATCGACTGGTAGAATCGATCAACGTCTGTGACAACCGGTATACTTGGGATGACAACGTGCGCTACGGTTTCGTCCGCTCGACAGAACGATTCTTTGAAGAGATCCTGCGAGACAACTTGCCCATTCGCACCTTCATTGATTCTGACTTCACCTACGCCAACAATGCCATCCAAACCGTCTGGGGAATCGAAGGCTCCCATTCCTTGGATCGTATCGCAGCCGACCAACGGCAAAGCCTCATCTGGCCAGAACCCGAACGCATCGATCTGAAGCAACTCCCAGAAGAAACACCTGACCATGTTCGTGCGCGGGGCGGAATTCTGGGCCTCCATGGCCCACTAACAGTAACAGGCGACGGCGTGGAATCTTCTCCCATCCTTCGAGGTGTCTGGGTATTGGAGAACCTTTTCGGACAACGCCCCCCTCCACCTCCCAAAGACGTGCCCGCCCTCGATATCGACACGAGTCAAGCCACCAATATTCGAGAAACACTCGCGCTGCACCAACAACTGGATACCTGCGCAAAATGTCATCGCGATATCGACCCACTAGGACTGGCGTTAGAAAACTACGACGGCATTGGCGGTTGGCGGGAACGCTACCTGGGTGAATCCTCTCCAATCGATGCTTCCTCCGTCACACCCCAAGGCCATCCTTTAAACGGACCCCAGTCCATAAAAGACTATCTGCTCGATAATCCGGACTACTTTACTCGCTGCCTGATTACCAAGTTTCTTGAATACAGCTCAGGCCGCGAACTTTCGGTTGGGGACGAACGCATTGTAGATCAGCTCGTGGAAGCCGAGCCAATAGAAGGCTATCGCTTTGAGGATCTCATAATCGCGGCAACCCTGAGCGAAGTGTTCCGAACAAAATAGCACCCCTTTAGATAGTCCACCGTCGTGAAGAAATTAACTCACCGTCCAATCGTTATTACACTGATCGCCGTATTGTGTATGGGAATCGCGATTCCCTGCAGCGCGCAAAACAGAGAAGAAGCCAAAAAACGAGCGGCTCCCTTCTCTCCTCAAGCCTCTGCCCTGACCGGGAAGCAGACAGACCAGCTACGTATTGATATGGATGCGGTCGTGAAGGGGTTCGACTTTCTGCCTTTCTACCGAGGGGCAAAATTGAAAGGCGCGACGACGACCGGGAACTGGCAATTACAGGACGATGGCGATGAATTGATTCTTCGTCCGCGAGACGGAGAAGAAGGATGGAGACGCTTTTCGGCCTATCTGTGGTCGGACCGAGCCTACAGCGATTTTGTGATCGATTTTGAGTTCCAGTTCGAAGCCCGTGGAAACACTGGATTTTACTTTCGTGTGGCGGATCGGGAGGATCCGGTTGAGACCGGGTGCGAGTTCCAGCTCAATGACACCACCGCAAAGGGTGACGAGATCAATCACCATGACATCGGTGGCCTTCTCAGGGCCCATCCCGCCGCCGTGAATGCGGGCAAGAAGGCCGGAGAGTGGAACCGGGCGATTGTCCATATCGAGGGAAACCGAATGCGTGCTTACCTCAATGGATTTCAAATACACGACATCGACCTCTCCAAGACGCCACTTTCGGACCGCCCGGCAAAAGGGTTCATTGGTTTTCAAGATCATGGTCAAAATCTCTGGCTCCGGAACGTTCGTTTCGCGGCACTCACTCCCGGTGAAAACAAATAGATATCCCCTGATTATCACTCTGGCCAACAAAAGCCGTGTCTGCGGGTTCGCATTCGCATCGATTATAATCCCAGTTGTGTTCCTGCAAGCTGACGGCATAGTGCCTGCCGAGCGCCTAGGCCCGAATATTCTCTTGATTTTGGCGGACGACTTTGGCTGGGGCGATACCAGTTCCTACAGTCCGGAATCCCCCATCAAGACACCGCATATCGATCGACTAGCGAAAGACGGGATTCGATTGACCAACGCGCATGCGCCGGCGGCAGCTTGCACGCCGACTCGCTATGGCTTGCTCACAGGGCGGTACCCGTGGCGCTCATACGTCAAAAAACAGGTGCTCAGATACTATGCTCCCGCCATGATTACCAAGGATCACGTCACGATCCCGTCTTTCCTGAAATCACATAACTATCAAACGGCTGGCTTCGGGAAGTGGCACACCGGATTGGATTGGACACCCGTCGAGGGCGATCCCGTAAACTGGCGATCGCACTGGAATTCCGATGCCCGCGATGCGAATGTCATCGTTGGCAAGGGGATCGATCATTCCCAGCCATTCGGGAATGCGCCGACCGACATCGGGTTCGGCACCTATTTTGGGACCCCTTCAAATGCCGGGCGACTGCCATTTTTTATCGAAGACAATCGCGTCATCAATAATCCGATACGTGACGAGTCCGGCCTGATGCGCGACCCGACTTTAGCGAGAGACGAGGTGGATGACCTCTATGTGGCCAAGGCGATCCGCTTCATTGAAGCCCACCAGCAAGACCACTCTGACCGTCCCTTTTTCGTCTACCTCCCGCTCAACGCCATTCACGGAGCAGTTCAGGTCCCCAAACGATTTCAAGGAAAGACAGGAATGACGATTCGTGAAGACAAGATTCCTTGGGTCAACGAGAGTGTCGGAAAGATGTTGGACGCGCTGGACAATCTGAATCTGGCAGACGACACGCTGGTCGTCTTTACCTCCGACAACGGTCCGCTCAACAGCCCGATCGCCAGAGAAAACGGACATGAGCCGACGGGACCTTATCGCGGCGTGAAATCCAATTTATACGAAGGCGGCACTCGAGTTCCCTTCCTTGCACGCTGGCCGGGTCGCATTCCGGCAGGGGTTAGCAGCGACCAACTGGTATGCCTGACGGACATGCTCGCCACCGTTGCAGAACTGTGTGGAGACCCTCTTAGCCAGCAAGATCATCCCGACAGCGTCAGTCTGCTACCGGTGCTGCTGCAGAAAAACGATGCTCCAGTACGGGATAATCTGGTGACCTTGAGTTTCGGCGGGTTTCTGACAATGCAGAGAGGTCCATGGAAAGCGGCTTTCGGAACCAAATGGCACGGTGGATTCTTCTCAGATAAATATGGCGGAAAGCACCCGGAAGATGTTCCCGCCGACAGCCCGGAACTCGGCCAGCTTTTTAATATATCCCAGGATCCTTTCGAGACAAACGACGTTTGGGAAAAGCATCCCGAAGTCGTCCAGCATCTCCGCCAAGAGCTGGAGCGAATCAGGGAACTCGCCGCCGATGATCCCAAGGAGTGGTAAAAGAATAGAATGAAAATATTTGATACAAAACAAATCTACCTGATCGTAGGCCTAGCCCTGTTAGGGTGGATACAGAATCCGGCGAACGCCAAACCGAATGTGGTACTCATTTTTTCGGACGATATGGGCTACGCGGATGGCGTTGATACCACTGAGATGCCAATCCCCAATTTGCAACGCCTCGCTCAACGTGGGTCAGCTTCACGAACGCCTACGTGACGAAAGTCCAATAATGTTTTTGTAACCAAACTATTTCTACATTTTATCCTCACTCACAAAGTTTCTTTGAAATCAATGACCCTTATTTTATTAAGTATATTTTCGGTCGCATTTAATCCCTGTGCCGTAATCAAGGAATGGCCCTTTTCTTGTTTTTAAAACTTAGAAGAGCCATGAGTGCTCTGACCGATCGCTTATTCGCGCCACTTCCATCAATGATGTTAATGTTATTGTTTAGCATTGGCGGTGTTGCTCAGGAACCTGATCCAGATGTCGTCGATAATGTTCCTGCGTCCATAGACTATTGGGCGATTGAGAATGCGGCGGAGCGGGCAAAGCTGCCTCTCTACAAAACCATACCCGCTGCCTTGCCCCACGAGCTAACACCCTCGAATGAACTACCGCCACGATCTGATTACCGGGACTGGTATCGCTCGCATGGAGATCATAGTGGAAGCCGCTATTCGGGGCTGACCCAAATCAATCGATCGAATGTAGATAAACTCAAGTTAGCCTGGATTTATCGGAGTAAAGATATGCCGAATAAACCTGCGGCGACTCAAACCAATCCCATCATTGTCAACGGGGTCATGTATTTGCCCACTGTCGGTCACCACGTGGTGGCAGTCGATGCCACCAATGGAGAGGAACTCTGGCGATTTGATCCCGGAGAACCGCCTTCCCAGCGAGGTATTTTTTATTGGCGCAATCCACCGCACGGAAATGGAGACCGGATCGTGTTCACCAGTGGTCTTAAACTGATGGCTTTGCTGGCAGACTCCGGAGAATTGGATCCCAGTTTTGGCGAGGATGGAATTATTCCGATTGCGGATTCATGCAAAGTGCCGGTGGTCGTATTTGAAAATACCGTTGTTACTGCAGGATCCAAGCGTCATGTCTATGGTTACGACGCAACCTCAGGGGAGCAGCGCTGGGTCTTCCACACAGTGCCTGAGGCGGGAGAATTCGGATCGGAGACCTGGTTGGATCCCGAACCGGGGGCCAGCGCCAACGTCTGGTCAGGTATGAGCCTTGATGAGGAACGTGGCATTGTCTACGTTCCCACTGCTTCGCCCAAACCGAACTTCATGGGCAACCTGAACTATGGTAGAAACTTGTTTGCCAATTGTATTATCGCCATCGACGTGCGAACTGGAGAACGCCTCTGGCATTTCCAGGAATTGCGTCACGATATCTGGGATAAGGATGTATCGGCTCCTCCAGTACTGACCACTATTACTCGCGATGGGAAACGCATAGATGTGGTAGCTCAGGTAACCAAATCGGGCAATACACTCCTGCTCGATCGCGTATCCGGGAAACCCATATTCCCTTTCAGGCTCAGACGAGCGCCTACCACTACGATTCCCGGAATGAGAACCTGGCCCTATCAACCGGATGTTGAGCTGCCCGAGCCTTTTGGAACCCAGGAATACACCTTGGACGACGTGACGGACATTTCACCCGAAAGTCGCCAATACATACTCGACATGTTTGAGAGGGATGGAGCCACCATGGGATGGATGCTGCCCACTGCCTTGAATCGACCGAATTTTATCCCAAATATTAATGGAGGGGCTGAATGGACTGGAGCCTGTACCGATCCCAACAGCGGCATGCTTTACCTGAATTCGAATGAGTATTCCTGGTATATTTCCCTGACGCAGAGGGCTGAGGATTTTGTAGACGAGACAAAACTGGAACCCACCCCAGGCCGCAAAGTATACGAGGTAACTTGCATTGTGTGCCACGGTCCCAATAGAGAAGGTACCGGGGAGTTTCCGGCTCTGCTTAATCTGAATCGCCGGATGGGAGATGAACAGATAGTAGAATTGTTGAAGACAGGTAGGAACTCCATGCCACCGGCTCCTCATATCCAGGGACAAGAGTTGAAAGACCTAGTCGACTACCTGATGGATCGCGATCGTCCCGATTCGATGAAGGTGAAATCAGAAGAACCAGAGCGGCCCTACTATAAATTTCATGGATTTACCCGGTTGCTTGATCAGGACGGCTATCATGGAAACAAACCACCATGGGGATTGTTGAACGCCATCGATCTGAATACCGGTAAGATCAAATGGCAGGTTCCTTTGGGTGAGTACGAGGAGCTAACTAAAAAAGGTATCCCTATAACGGGCACAAAGAATTTTGGAGGAGCCTCCGTTACCGCTGGCGGCCTTATATTCTGTTCAGGGACTCACGATCAAAAAATAAGGGCCTTTGATGTCGATGACGGCCAGCAACTCTGGGAATACAAATTGCCTTTCGTGGGATCTGCTCCTCCCAGTATTTACGAGGCAGACGAAAAGCAATATATCGTCATTCCCGCAACCGGAGGTCGGTTTTTCCCAGATAAAGAAAGAGGCGATGCCTATGTCGCATTTACATTAGATGATTAAGAAAGAAAAAGATGCCTGGAGAGCCTTGAGTCACTGGAATGATGCTCATGCTTTCGTAGCTGTAATGATGCTTCTTGCTTTCCCAATTGCAAAGGTCGAGTCACAGACATCATCGAAGCCGAATGTAATCCTCATCTTATCGGACGACATGGGCTACTCGGACCTACCGAAGTATGGAAAGTCCGAAATTCCGACTCCGAACATCGATCGACTCGCAACTGAGGGCACTCTGTTTACCAACGCCTACGTGACCGCCCCAGTTTGCGTGGTTTCGAGGATGGGTTTACTGACTGGCCAGTATCAGCAACGCTTTGGTATGTACGACAATATCTACGGCGAAGAAAATGTCGGACTTTTCCTCGATCAGACCTTATTGCCAGCCGTGTTTCAAAAGTCTGGCTATCGCACGGCATTGGTTGGCAAATGGCATCTGAACGGGAGCAAACGAGACCAGTATTCCAGTGGCAGTCCGCTTCAGCGCGGTTTTGATGAGTGTATAAGCTTTCTCGGTGGAGACTCATCGTTCTGGAAAGGCACACCCGTGAATCGGGGTGGGGAATCGTATCCTTCTCCAGAATACATGACTGATCTATGGGGCACGGAAGCTTGCGAGTTCATCGACCGAAACCAGTCGCAACCGTTTTTTCTCTACCTTGCCTCTAACGCCGTTCATTCGCCCATGCATGCACTCGAGGCCGATCAGGATCAGTTCCCAGATGTGGGGACCAGAACCGTCGCATCTACGACGGCATGCTGCTGGCTATGGACCGAAGTATCGGACGCGTGATGGAACGCCTAGATGCGCACGATATCGCAGACAACACGCTCGTCGTCTTTCTCAATGACAATGGAGGCGGGGAAAGCACGGAAAGGTACCCCCCCATTCGCGTAACTTTGCCAACAACAAACCTCTTCAAGATTATAAGTTCGATGTCTTTGAAGGAGGCGTGCGTGTACCGATGATCTTGCGTTGGCCAGGGCAAGTACCCGCAGACGAGGTCTACGAAAAAATGGTCTCCAGCATGGATGTGTTTCCTACGCTGATCGAAGCTGCGGGCTTGCAGATGCCTGAAGGTCAGCCAACGGATGGTGTCGACTTGCTTCCCTTTATCCTAGGCAATAACGCATCCAAGCCGCACGAGTGGCTCTGCTGGCAAAACCGCAGCTGGCTACCGAGGAAGGAGGGCGGTTTTACGTTTCCCACTCCGAAGGTTTACAATAGCGCTATACGCAAAGGAAATTGGAAGCTCGTACGGTTGAATGAAAGGATTGATTCGGGCGAACCTCCTCCTGCCTGGCGACTTTACAATTTGGCAGACGACATCGGAGAGCAGAATGATGTATCGGATAAACACAAGAACGTGGTCCGAGAGTTGAGTTCTCTGTTCGAAACTTGGCGATTGTCGATGCATCCGAGCATCGAGTAGTGGCGTTGCCCAAGGCTGTATTCAAAATCGATCAAACAAATATTGTAGATGAAATCTCTTTTCAGGTTCCCTATCCTTTTGGCGGGACCAATTCTGATTTCTTCTTGGGTCTTAAAAGACTAACTCCTCGATAATCCGGATTATTTTACTCGCTGCCTGAATACCAAGTTTCTTGAATACAGCTCAGGCCGCGAACTTTCGGTCGGAGACGAACGCATTGTAGATCAACTCGTCGAAGCCGAAGAAGGCTTTAGTCTTTTCATCGTGTATCCAGCGAAAAAGCGCATTTGGGCAAAAAGTCCTTTGCGTTTGGCCCCTTTTTTCTGCCCAACACTCAGCAAGCCCTGTCCTGCGGCAAGACCACAGGAAATGCTTCCTGATTCAACTGCTACAATTTTTTACCTTCCTTTTTGACGCCTTTTATCACGTCATCGAACCACGACTCATACTCCTTGCGCATATCCCTGACTAATTCAGGATGTTTTTTGGCAAGATCGTTGTCTTCCCCGGGATCATTGACCAGGTCGAATAATTCGTATTTCGGCGTCTTGCTCCTGATGGGTTCGTATCGACGTTCATTCCATTGGCAGACGTCTTCGTATTGCTGGCACATTACCTCCCTGGCGTTGCCGTTGGCCTGAACCAGCTTATATCGTTGCCCTACCACGGCAAAACACAGGTTCTTTTGTGGGATCGATAGGGCATCCCACTGGAAGAATAAATAGCGATCTGGCCAAACAGCTTCAGCCGCTTTGCTTGTCAGCACAGGTATCAGACTTTTGCCATCCAACCGCAATCTTTCAGGAACCTCAACTTGACAGGCCTCCAACAAGGTAGGCAACAGATCCACATGGGCGGCGATTTTTTGGATCCGGCGGCCGGCTTCCAAACCGGCGACGGGCCAGCGGAAAAAACAGGGCACGCGAATGCCGTTGTCATACATAATTCCCTTGATCCCCCGTAGCCCCGCCATGTGCCGCCCCTCACTGAAATGTCCTTGGGGACCGTTGTCGGAAAAATAAATCGTCAGCGTGTTGTCGGCCAGCCCTCCCTCTTCCAAGGCCTTCATCAAGCGCCCGAAGTTTTCGTCGATACTTTGCTGCATACCGTAAATGGCGGAAACCGGTTCTTTAAGACCCTTGTCAAGATAGGGCTTGTCGTAGCCCGGCTTCGGATCCATGGGACTGTGTACGAGGTTTGTGGGCAAATACAGGAAGAAGGGCCTGTCTTCCGCCTTTGACTTTTTCATAAACGCAATGGCGTGGTCTGTCCACAGGTCCATGCTATAGCCCTCGAATTTGACCGACTTCCCATTATGCTTGGCCGAAGGGTTGTTGTAGCCTCCAAACTGACCGTGGCCAGCCGGGTAAATCGCATCTTCAAAACCTCTATTGTGGGGTGAGTACTCTTCCTCCCCACCCAGGTGCCACTTGCCATACATGGCTGTGGCATAACCTGCCTGGCGAAGGATCTCGGCCACTGTGACCTCATCGAGATTCATCCGACTATCATCGCGCACCACATTCGTCACACCGGTCCGAAAATTCCAACGCCCCGTCATCACCGAGGCGCGGGTTGGAGAACAAACCGAGGACACATAAAAGCGTTCAAATTCAACCGATTCGGCTGCAAAACGGTCAATGTGAGGGGTTTGGGCCAAAGGATTGCCATGGTAGCTCAGATCTCCCCAGCCCTGATCATCGGTGAGAAAAACGATCACATTGGGACGACCCGGATTTTTCCCGGAGGAACCAATCCCGCAAGCCATGAAGAGGACCGGGATCAAAAGAAGGAAAACGATTGAGCGAAATTTCATTGGAAGGGCAACTTTATCGGCAACAACATTGTAATGCTAGTAGGGACGAGCGAAGGATACATAAAGCATGGAAGCTTTTAAGAATTACTTAATAAGGACCTAAGTGAAATCGATCCCTTTCTTGTTTCAGGATGGAGACGGGACCCTCTACAAATAATCCAGGCTCGGTCTGTTTTCTTGAAACGAGGAGGTAGTCAGAAATTGCGATGTCATTGTTGCTCACCAATACAATGGACTCATATCATCATCAATGATCATTGTTCTGTATATACCCAATCAAATGAAACTGTTCTTACTTATTCCGACCGCGATTTTGTTACCATTGATGGGTCTCGCTAGGCCGAATATCATCGTGATTCTCTCCGACGATGTGGGTTGGGGCGATATCAGCGCGAATCAACCTTCCAACAAATTCAAGACGCCCGCCGTCGATCAACTGGCAAAAGAAGGGATGCGTTTTACTAATGCCCATGCACCGCACGCGGTCTGTACCCCCACGCGCTACTCCTTGCTGACGGGACGGTACTGTTGGCGGACGTTTTTGCGGGAAGGCGTGTTACCGGGATACTCAAAAGCCCTCATTCCTCCGACGCGCATGACGCTGGCGAGTCTCTGTAAAGAGCAGGGCTACGCAACGGGCGCCTTCGGAAAGTGGCACATAGGGTTGGATTGGCAACCGGTGGAAGGGGATCCCGGAGACTTTCATTACGGTTCACAAATCCACGCAGCCAATCAGGCGTTGGCAGACATTAGCCAACGAGTTGATCACTCCGCTCCCGTCAAAGGCGGGGCTACTGACATTGGTTTCGATACATTTTTCGGTACGCCCTCCAACCGCAGCAGGATACCGGTGTTCCTGCGCGATGACCGAATCGTTGGCTCTCCTAAACGCGATGAGACCGGTTTGATGCGCGATCCGGAAATGCGTGGGGATACCGTAGATGATCTTTATGTCGATGAAGCCATCGCCTTTATGGAGCACGCAGTTAAGGAGAAGAAACCATTTTTTGTTTACCTTCCTATCAACGCTGCGCATGGCGCGGTGGATGTCCCCGAGGAATTTAGAGGCAAGAGTGGCGTGTCGAGTCGTTGCGATAAAGTGCTCTGGGTGAACAAGAGCGTGGGCCGGATCGATGAGGCCCTGAGCAAGCTGGACCAGACCGAAAACACCTTGCTGATTTTTACTTCCGACAATGGGCCCTATGCATTCCGAGGGGAAGACCTGAAGCAAGGACATGATGCATCCGGTCCCTACCGTGGATATAAAACTGATGTTTGGGACGGCGGAACACGGGTTCCTTTCATTGTCCGTTGGCCCGGCAAAATTGAAGCAGGGGTTACTAACGATAGTCTGCTCTCCCTCACCGACATTATAGCGACTCTATCTGCGGTATTCGATGAGCCCTTACCTGATTGGGCCGGCGAAGATAGTTTTAATCAGTTGCCCAATTTTCTGGGCGAACCCGACGCTAAGGGTCGCGCGTCCATGATCACCCAATCCTACACCGGCATCCTATCCATCCGGGATGGAAACTGGAAACTCATTTTGGATACGCAAGGCTCGGGAGGCTTCTACAACTACTCGCCTGATGTCCAACGCCATCAGACGATGGCCCCTTGGCGCCCGGACATGAGCGACTCGGGGCAGCTGTACGATATCGAAAAGGATCCATACGAAACAACGGATGTATTCGATAAATACCCGGAGGTAGTGAATAAATTTAAGAATCAATTAAGAGCTTACATAAACAATGGTAGAACCCGGCCCTTGAAGTAGTTAATCAGTATATACAATCAGAATACTTAGCTGGTGCGCATGCCCATCGGAATAGGCGATTAGAACGGGCTTGCGCAATTTATTGTACCACTCATCCATGTATTTGACCGGATCTCAGATTTCGCTTTGGATATCGAATGAGGGCGACTAACAATATTACTCCAAGAAAGCCACCGGCGATGTTTAGCAATAGGTCGAGCAGGCTCGAGCTGCGGGAGGGCATCCCAGTTTGGGCGTACTCAATGCACAAGCTCATTGCAGCGGAGCCTAGGATTGAAAGCCCAATCAGTTTTATCTTGCTGCGATAGGGTACCAATAAACCCACTACGAAACCAAACGGGACAAAGCCAAATAAGTTCAGGAGTACATCTTTAAAGAAACTCGAGCTCGTTTCAAATTGGTGGTTGAATGGCCACGCAAGGAAGTTGCGTTCCACCACCGGGAATCGTCGCGGAATCCGCAGATCACCCACAACCGAACCGCTATTTGGAACGGCCTCATCAAAAATATTGGCCATCGAATAGCTGAGAAGGGGGTCGTTCATTCTCCCTGCCTTACTTAAAGCAACTTCACGTAATTCCCCCTCCCATGAATGAGCGACATAGACTGAATTCCCGAGGACGATCCGAGTATCCTTTGGCGAATGAGGAATCTGAAACCGAACCCCGTCATTTTGTGCGACAATGACACCATTCAATTCGATCGAAGAACCGCTCTGGTCGGAACGAATTACGATAGTCACGCCATCCGCTCGTTGCGATTTCGTCAATACAGTGGATATGCGAGGACGTTTAAACCGATGCCGATAGTCGTCTCCATACATGACGATCAAATGATCCGCATAGCGTCCCACAATGAACTGCGTGGCATCGTCGCCCGAATAAATTTGAGCGATGAAAGCGAAGCCCCTCTGATCCTGGTCGGTCTCCCCACCGAGCGACAGCGCCAACTCGAACCCGTTCAAGTTCAATTGCTCCACCGTGGTCACGTTGAGAATGGGATCTGTGTAGGCGACCCCGTATTTGCCGAAGTTCAATCCAGGGCCGTCCTCAGTGCGTTCCACGCTATTCCGAAATCGGAACTCCTTTGGATGCAGTCCAGCTACTAGCGTGATCATCGCCACTATAGCAAATAGGAGTTGCGATGGGACGTTTTGCAGTTTCAACGAACGGGTCATCGATGGAAAATTCAAGAGTTGAGATTAAGTTCTTTGACGTGTTAATTGGAAAACTACAAACGAATTGACGAGGTCGTCCCGTGAATCTCAGTCCCGCAGGTTCAAATCTGGGCCCAGCTCCAAAGCCTTGTGTCTTCATTCGCCTCTCTCGTGGAGTTGGCTCACAGTTTTTCGACGGGCTACGAAAGTTTTGGGAGATTTTAGGAATACCGTATGAGCATTATACCTTGATACAGCGAAATCACCCCTTCAGTTTGATCTGAACCCAAAACTGGAACTATTGATTTTCCCCTATCCTGATAATGAAACGTTACACACCTATCGCTGTCGCACTTCTCTTCTTCTCGGTCTGTTCCCAATCTGCACACGCCGATGGGCACGAATCGACTAAGAAAAATATTTTGCTCATCTGTGTCGACGACCTGCGTCCCGAGCTGAAGTCCTTTGGTGTCGATTATATTCACTCGCCGAACATCGATCGGCTCGCGGCCTCAGGCAGAGCTTTTCACAACCACTACGTCAACGCTCCCACCTGCGGCGCTTCTCGCTACACGATGCTAACTGGGCAGTATGGTCCCTATGGCAATCAATCTCTATTCGTTCGGGCAGAGAAGCTGAAAACTTCCGATGCGTCCATTCCCCCAAGCATGCCGGAGTGGTTCCGCCAAAAGGGATACAAGACCGTATCCGTTGGCAAAGTTTCCCATCACCCGGGCGGCTGGGGCGGTGAAGACTGGTACGACCACAACGTACTCGAAATGCCGGGCGCTTGGGATCGTCAACTCATGCCCACCGGTCGATGGAAACACCCTCGAGGCGCCATGCATTCCCTGATTCACGGGGAGATCAAACCTATCGGATCTTTCTCGGAAAACAAAATGGATGCGTTCCAGAGTTCAGAAGGTCAAGACACCGATTATCATGATGGCTTGATCGGCGACGCCGGTCTCGAACAACTCGAAAATTTGGCCGAATCACACACGCCTTTCTTTCTCGCTATCGGTTTTATTAAGCCACATCTTCCCTTCGGCTCGCCCAAGCGGTACATGGACCCGTATGAAGGAGTTGAACTGCCTCCCATACCCCATCCTAAAAAGCCGGACTGGCAAAGTACTTGGCATGCCTCGGGTGAGTTCATGAACCAATATTTCCACTACGGGCAAGACCCGCGTGAAGACGAAGCCTATGCGGACAGGGTGCGACGTCACTACGCTGCCTGCGTGAGCTACGTTGACCATCACGTTGGCGAGATTCTCGCCAAACTAAAGGAAACCGGCCGGGACAAAGACACCATTGTCGTCCTTTGGGGTGATCATGGCTGGCATTTAGGAGAGCATGGCATTTGGGGCAAGCATTGCCTTTTCGAGGAAGCCCTGCGATCCCCTCTTATTATCTCTGTGCCCGGTATGAAGAATCCGGGTACAAAGTCAAATGCGGTGGTAGAAACCGTCGATCTTTTTCCGACGCTTTGCGAACTCACCGGTTTAGAGCAACCCGACTTCGCCCACGGCACCTCGCTTCTTCCTCAGATCAAAAAGCCAAATGCTAAAGGCCACACCGCTCTTGCTTACGCCGGAAGAGCTCAAACGGTCCGCACTGACCGTTATCGCTTTATCCTTCACAAAGACGGGTACGCGGAGCTCTATGATCATCAGTCTCCCCAAAAAGAAACTAGGAATATTGCCGAGGAAAACCCCGCATTGGTCGAAGATCTAAAGAAAGTACTACTAGAGAAAGCGTCCAAGCACAATTAGCCTAGGGAAAACTCTAGCTGGTATGGGAATTGCTCAATCTATCATCCAAAACGGGAAAGCCGCCTCTTAATTCGCCTGCGCCCGTGGCCCCGAAATTGGCTTCGAACCGCTTGTCGATGGGTCGGCTATTGGGCATGCTGAGCCACGTGCGAAATATCCGGCGCTTCTCTTCCGGATTTTCCCCATCCTCGAATGCGGTCCGCCGGTGGAGGGTCACCCAGTTGTTTAGAAGTAGGATGTCGCCTCGTTCTTGCGTGAAACAACAGGACTGGCCCGACTCGCCGGCCACCGCTTCAAGAAAGTCCATCGCCTCGATTTGCTGCGGGGTCAGATCCGGCAACTCTGGATCGGCATGGGCCCGATCAATCAATACCCGAAGAAAGCTGCAGGCGAAAAACCCGTTGCGAAAAGAGAAGATTGGCTGCTGACAATAGTGGCTTTCGTTCCCGAGGTCCACCGTGTGCCGCTTGTAGGTAAACGACTCCATCAGAATTTTTAGAAGATCGGGACGCCTCTGGGCAATCTCGTTGTAGAGGTGCATGGAGCTGACCACCTCGTTCTCTCCCCCAATTAGGGCCTTCTTCCAGCACAGGAAAGCGATGACGTCGCAGCGATCCGTGTGAAACGAAAGTTTCTTGTTGGTATTCGGCCCGCGCATACGTGGATCGTTGGAGCTAAACCCTGCATCCGTGACGTCGAATACCGTGTCGCCTTTTTCGTTCTGAGCGAGCAAAGTCCCTAGCTCGCCGCACCAAGCTCGAAATACTTCGCGGGCTTCGTTTTGATCGTACTGATCAATAGGAAAACCGTCTAGCATCAACGCTCCTGGGCCATTCTCCAGTACGTCGCGAATTGCCTTCGGATCGGCATTGGCAAAATTCGATGTCCAATTCGGACTTTGCAACAGCCCATCGCCTTTCCACACCGCTGGCCCCGATAGAATAGGTTTTGTCATTTAGGTAATACCCATTTCGAAGAACTGCGAAGGCGTCAATTGTCAAGGGGTAACAGCCCCTGAACCCGTGAGCGAAACGGCTACGTTTAAATATTCGTTTGAATCGGATCCTCGATCTCGGGAGGACCACTCGCGTGGATAAGGTGGCACGAAAGGGAATGCTGTCTGACACAGGTATTCTAACTGTCGACAGATTGCTCCAATCTAACGTTTTGATAGGATCTATTTTAAATTCCTCTACTACCTTTTTGGGAGTCGTGAAAAAGGGTGCTGATTGGATAGGAGGTACCTAGTTTCTCGAGCCTTTTTCGAATTCCTTGTAAAGCGGCGTACCTGAACCGCTACTACCGGGAGGGATGGCGGCGTTATAATCGGGAATCCATCGACTCAGGTCCCGGATAAGGTCTTGGTACTCGGGATTGGAGGCCAGGGTTACGCGCTCGCGCTGATCCTTGCGATGATCATACAATTCTTCGGAGCCATCGTCGTAGCGGATGTAGCGCCAGTTTTCAGAGCGGATGCTATGATTGTTGGGTCCGAATGTGGTAACCGCGGGGCGTTCCCAGACGGCATCCGCTCTGGTTAGCAAGGGCCTTAAGCTGACTCCATCTAGGCCCTGCTTGGGGGGGAGTGCGCAGAGGTCGACCAGGGTGGGATAGATGTCGATTAGACCCACCGGCTTGGAGGTCGGATGATCCGAGATTAGTTTCGGTCCGGCGATGATCATGGGGACACGAGTCGATTCTTCCCAAAGCGTCCGCTTGGCCCAGTGCATTTTCTCACCCATGTGAAAACCGTGATCGCTCCAGAGAACAACGACGGTGTTGTCCGCAGCGTCGCTTTGATCGAGGCCGTCCAGTACAGTGCCCACGCAATGGTCGACGTAGGAGATGCAGGCCAAATAGGCCTGAACCATTGGTTTCCATTCATCGGATTCCAGCACCCAGTCATGCTTGGGAGCGATGTGACCGAAGGTGAGCGTTTTGGCGTATTCAGAAAGCTGATCGCGATCCGAAGCAAGAACTTCGGGGATTTGCAGGGTATCGAGTGGATACAGGTCGAACCATTTTTGCGGCACGTAGAGCGGGACGTGCGGATTGGAAAATCCAATGGCCATAAAAAAGGGCTGATCTTCATCTGCCAGCTCCTGCAATCGATTGGCTCCCCAAAGGGCGGTCTGGTAGTCCTGGGTGTCTTCGTCTTTCTCGTACCACGGCCCCCAGTCCCAGGCTCTGCTGCCTTCATAGCTGCTAAGAGGCTCTTTCGGTCTCGGTACGGGCAGATTGGCGGGGACGATTTCGTCAAAGGAATCGGTCTCGTCCCGCAGCGATTGGCCGTGGAAGATTTTTCCGCGAGTGGTGATGAAATACCCCTGACGTTTGAAATACTCAAACATTGTTTCCGCATCCGCATTCTCTGAAGCCCCTCGCAATCCGGGCTGCAGAAAGTAGATGCCGGTATTCGAGGGTAGCAGACCCGAGATCATGCTGACCCGGGCAGGATTGCAAATCGGCGCTTGGCAATGGGCATTCAGGAACGTCGTCCCGCGCTTCGCGAGCCGGTCCATATGCGGGGTTTGCGCTTGGGGGTGCCCACCGTAAACGCCGACCCAGTCATTCAAATCGTCGATGGCGATGAAGAGCACATTCAGAGGTTTTGCTTGGACGGAATCTGTGGAAGCGCCTACTAGGCAACTCGCTAGAAAGAAAGCGGGAACTAGAAGGTGAAATTTCATGGGAATCTTAAGCATAATCTACGTCTCAACCTTGATTATTCGACTTTCCTAACTTACGAACTCCAGTCTCGCAAATAGAATTATGAGATGTTTGGGTTAAGCTACGATACAGCTAGTAAGGTATATGAAGCCATTTCGTTTAGTCACAATAGTTGTTTCAATTTTTCTTATTGGATGGGCATTCATCGAGTATTTCGCCCAAGATGAAAATATTTCCGATTTGGCTAATCCAAATGATTCAGATGCTACTGACCCGAGCATTGATTCTGAGAATGCAGAGCATCCGGTTGCAACCGATCAAGGAACAGATATCTCTAGTTTGTCCCCTATTGAAAAAACACCGGAAAATCATATCGATTTAGGTGTTGAAAATCCAAAACAAATACTTGGCGAAATTGTAGCAAGACGAGAAAATCCTGAAAATTTGGATGAATTTCACAACGCTAATCTAGAGCTCGAATATATTCTAGAGTTTTGGAGCCCGATTGGATTTGATTTGGAGCAGCTAAAGGAAATGCTGGGCGAGCCTAATTCGAAGTCACCTACTGAGGTTAGTTACGCTATTAGAGGCCTTTTCAAACGCCCCCATAGGGGCACCGGTCGCTTCGTATTGCGCGTGAATGAGTCTATCTACAAAGCCTGGATTGGCTGAATGAAGATTGGTTTGCATTAACACTGATCGGGCAATCGTCGAACATTCCATTTCTTCTGATTGTGAGAGGTTCTTGAGTACGGTTATCGCCTCTTTTTTGGGGACTTTGTAGTGAAATTGCAGGGCAAAATAAGTTTCACAAAGGACTAAGTCAGATACGAAAGCTCTCCCTCCTGATTTGCATAGTTCGTCAAGCGCTTCTGTCGCAATTTTGGATTGTTTTTCGGGTTCACCAACCAGTAGGCGAAGCAGGACGGATGTATCCAGGCAAGCAGAAGTACCCTTAGCCATGGTTCAGGATTTCGATCTCCCCCGAGAGACACTGTTGCGAACCGATTCCATCGAATGATTTCCGTCCGCATTCCCGGCGTAACGTTTTAAGGAACCAATCCAATTCGAATGAGGCTTTGAAGCAGGTTTTAGTACCCAGACGTTCTCCCCCCGTACTCTAGCCGGTTTCAATACAAGTTCGTCACCGGCAGCTACTCCTAGCTCCTGGCACACCTTGGAAGGAAACGTGGCTTGACGCTTTGCAGTTAGCTTAATTTCTGACATCGGAATAGTCTCCAGAATAACTCCTTACTTGTAAATGGTAAGGTAAGGCGACTGCCTCTTGGAAAGATGATATCCCAACCAACGCTTTCAAGTCAGGAATCAATAGGCCATTGACTGGTAGTTTAGGGCAACTCGCGTCCTAGGCGTTTCAATATTTTAACGAGCAGCCAATGCGGAACCTGTGAATCATGGATGTGCAAATTCATTGACCCGCTGATTCTGGGTTTGTAAGTTTCGCGATTATGAAAAGCCCATCTACTCCAAATCGTCGTCAATTTCTTGCGGCCTCCGCCTCGACCGGTGCCGGCCTCCTATTCCTTCCAAGCGGTACGCTCTTTGGACAGAATCGTCCCGGTAATCGGCTGAACATAGCGCTCATTGGCTGCTGGGGCCGCGCGACCGCCCATTTCAACATGCTTGAGCAGGAGAACGTGGTCGCTCTCTGCGATGTCAATTCCAAGGCTCTTGCCGCTGCCGGCCAGAAATTCCCTAAGGCCAAGCAATACAAGGACTGGCGTAAATGTCTGGATCAGAAAGATCTAGATGCGGTGGTCTGCTGCACACCCGATCATCATCACGCGTTTATCTCGATCTGGGCAATGAATCGTGGATTGCACGTGTACGGAGAGAAGCCTTTGGCTAATACCGTGGAAGAAGCGCGAATGGTTCGTGAAACCTATTTGAAGAATCGCAACAAGGTCGCCACTCAATGCGGGACCCAGCGCCATTTTGATCCCAATTTCGCCTACATCCGTGAGCTCATTCGAGAAGGCGCTATTGGCGAGCTACAGGATGTGCATGCCTGGGGTGATCGCTACCACAATAAGAAAGGATACCCTATGGCAACCGGATCCGCTCCTGATTTTATAGACTGGGATCTCTGGGTCGGTCCCTCTCAAATGAAGCCCTTTAGCTCAGACTACTTCACTGCGCTCAACTGGCGCACGGGCGAAAAGACGCATTCCTATTTTGAGACGGACTCGAAAAAGTGGCCGCGGGGTTCAAACTGCCTATCCTGGAACATGTATCGCGAGTTTGGCAACTGGCAGATCGGAGACATGGGAAGCCACACTATGGATTTGGCGTTCAACCCGCTTGATGCCGATTATCCTATCTCAGCCCAAGCGGAGGGTG